>UMAP01022700.1_pt1 | contig 32036 bp, 67 predicted proteins | sample 1963731 | NCBI WGS metagenome assembly UMAP01 (sample SAMEA4835918, study PRJEB28245) | human gut metagenome | biome: gut microbiome; material: fecal sample | place: Denmark | collected 2008 | reverse complement strand
TGATGGCAAAAGTTTATTTTAACAGATTGATTGTAGGAACTATTACATATGATGCAATTCCTGAAAAATATCAGGATAAAGCAAGAGAATATGGTATTGAGTATGTGAAAAAAGGAAAACTTCCTGTGGAAGAATACGAAATGCTGTATAAAGAGGAATATCCAGAGGGAAGTAATTAACTAAAGAGGGCGTTAATTAACTAAAGGAGGCGAAAATATGGAAGATAGTTATGGAAAATGCCGTGATTGCAAGAAATTTGGAACGCCAGAATGCCCTACATCATCGAAATGCTTGGCATTTGATAATAGACCCTATTTTGAGCCAAAACAGAAAAAGAAATTCACAATAAGCAAAAGAGTAAAAATTTTATGTTTTGTTTTTTTGCTATATATTGTGTTTGCATTTGTTTTTGGCTCTGACGGATTAAGGGCAATGATTTAATCGTTAAATAAAGAGGACTTTTGTGTAATACACAATGGTATTTTTTAATACTGTTGTGTATTTTTTTATTCTCAAGGAGGTGAGAAAAAATGAGAATAGTAGCAAACAAAAACAAGAACAACAAAAAGAAATTTCCCTGGAGAATCGTGCTAGATAACGGAAGACAGATTCCGGTGCCATCACAGTATAATTTCAAATCTTCGTTCATCCGCACACACGGATGCAGTCTCGTAGCGTTTTATATGGCGCTGCGATACAAAGGCATTAAGAAAAATATGCAACAGGTTCTGCGGCATGCCAGAAAGAAATTGAAATGCGACGCAAAGTATCCGCTCACAGAAATTGCGAGGGGAATCAATATGATCTGCCCAGGGAAGCCGGCAACTTATCACAAATCTTTAACGACCGAACAGCTAAATGCGAAGCTGAAAAAAGGCTATATGGTCCTGTTTGAAGAGGGAAATCCGATTCACACAGTTGCCTTGTTGAGAGATAACAAATCGGGTAAGATTTATCGTTTCTCAGACGGAAAGAAAAGTGTAGTAACTGTTGAGAAAGAAAATGTACGAAGGTGTACGAACAAAACATACAGAGGCGTAGTAATTGTAAAATAGGAGGAAAAGTTATGAAGAAGAAATTATGTTTAATGTTAGCGATGTTACTTGTAGCCGGAATGATTATTCCGTCAAATGTTTCAGCAAGGACTGTTAGTAGAAATGATTATAGAAACATGATTTATGCAGCGGTATCTCCACGACCTAAGGCAACAGCAGTGCAGAACAAATACGACAGTGAAAAAGATAGGAGAGTCATAGAGTACAAGTGGACCCCTGTGAAAAAGGCAACCGGATTCGAGAATCAATTTTCGAGAGACCCGAAATTTAAAAACAAGACAAAGACTTACATATATAAATTTTCCGGAAGCCCAAAAGCCCATTGGGCAGCTTTTGAGTGTGATTGCAAGAAAGATGATTGTGAAATGGTGCATGGAAAATACTATGTAAGAGTTCGGGCACTGTACGGAAAATACTATGGAAGATGGAGTAATGTATTAGTTTTTGCTGAGAAATAGGAGGGGAAGATTATGATTCAGGAAACGTTGAAATTACTTACAGGAAATTCATTTTTTGAAATTTTATTAATCGCTGTCGTATTAGACACTATCTTGGGAGTGCTCCGGGCGATTAAAGGACATAAGTTTAATTCTTGCGTAGGAATTGACGGAGCAATCAGAAAGGCGGCTATGCTGCTCAGTGTAGGCTTACTGATGCTTGTAGACATTATCATGCACATTAATATGCTCTTTATGATTCCGGAGCAGTACATAAAATTATTGGGTATTCAAAAATTAGGTGTATGCGAATTTTTCTGCCTGTTATTTGTTCTTTATGAGGCCGTTTCTATTTTAAAAAATATGACATTATGTGGACTGCCAGTACCGAAAAAATTGAAAGAACACATTAAAGAGGCATTGAGCGATATGACAGACGAGATGCCACAGGAAAGTAAGGAGGAATAGGCATGAGAAAATTAGTTGATGTATCGAGTTATAACGGAGTCGTAAGCTGGGAAAAAGCGAAGACATACGGCTGCCAAGGTGCTATCTTAAAAATCATCAGAAAAGATCTGAACAGAGATAAAAAGTTCAACGAGAATTATGCGGCTTGCAACGAGAACGAAATTGCCTGGGGAGTATATAATTACTCTTACGCAACTACAGCGACAAAGGCTAAAAGTGACATGGAGCTTGTCTGTGATATTCTTGATAAAATTGATAAAACACACTTTGAGTATGGCGTGTGGTTTGATATCGAGGATAAGGTACAGGCATCGTTAAACAAAACAAAGATTGCCGAGATTATTAACGCTGCACAGCAGGTTGTAGAGAAGAGAGGTTATCTGTTCGGCGTTTACACCGGCATGAGTTATTACAACGAACATATTGATAGAAAACTCGTAAAGTGTAACAATTGGTGGATTGCAAGATATTACAACTCAAACAAACGTATGCAGATTGCAACTGCACCAGATCAGGAGAAAAAGCCAGACGCGGCCAATATTGCATGGCAGTATACTAGCTCTGGTAGGTTTCCGAAAGTCATTTCGACTGGCAACTCTGGTAATTTTGACTTAAATGTAGTGTATAAAGAGCCAACGAGTAAAAAGGTTGAAGAGACTAAGAAAACTCCGGCTAAGACAAAGACTGTATATTATCCTAAATATCGTGGAAAATCCAGTTCGATTGTAGATGCCCTGAAATCATTAAAAATCAATTCTTCGAAGAAAAACAGGGAGAAAATTGCAACTTTAAACGGCATTAAAAATTACAAAGGTAGCGCATCACAGAATACGAAGTTGATTAATTTGCTGAAAAGAGGTAAACTTATTAAGAGTAAATAACTTGTGTAGAAAATAAAAAACAAAAGTTGTTTATATTATAAGTAGATTTAGAAATACACAGGTAATACACAAATAAATTGAACAATCCAGTAGTTAAGCGGATTTTCAGAGCGTTTCAGCTTCCGTAGAAGAAGCTGCTAAAGCAGGTAGATTCTAAGAAAACCGCATAAATAAAGGTTTTTAAGAAGTAGTTAGTAGTAGTAAAAAGTAGGATAATGTGTGTTGTTCATACATTATTCCTACACTACTCCTACACTTCATTCCTACACTCATTTCATTTTATTTTCTCCATTTCATCTTTTAACCATTGTACAGTTCTATCAGTATATACTTTCTCCGTAACATCATAAATCCTATGGCCAACTATGTATTTTATAGCATATTCATCTAAATTATATTTCTTAGCCATCGAGATAAATTGTTTTCTCGGATCATGCGCTCTATGCTTGGGATTAAGTTTTAATCCATCTCTAATATTTTCAAAACGATGCCTGTATTTATCGTATGTCATTTTAATACCGCTTTTTCTTTGACCATCAGCGCAATTGATCAGGTACTTGCTATTTATATTTATAGCTTCATCATATCGTTTTTTAATCAACGGTCGTATTTTCGAATGAATAGGTACAAGACGATTCATACCAGCGTCTGTTTTCATACCCCCAGTAAACACCCAATTATTCAGGTCAACTCTATCAAGTTCGATTAATCCTAATTCCTGAGGTCGCCATCCAGAATAACATTGAATGAGAATGACATCTACATAAGGAATTTCATCAACATTCTTCCATAATATATTCATTTCTTCTTCAGTAAAAGAAATATGTCCTCGTTTCTCTTCTTCAACTTCTTTTAATATATTATCTGATATATTAAATGTTCTGGCATAGTTTTTCTCAACTAAGTCATTCTCGTTAGCATAATCAAACATTAAATTAAATATAGATTTTATTTTACTTTTCATATTAGCACTAGCTTGTATTATTATTCCTTTCTCTTTTCTTGAAGCCTCGTTTATACACTTCTTTAAATGCTTAGCTCTTACATCGGTAACACGCATCTTATATAGAACTGAGCAATAATTCCATGCAGACTGAATATTTCGGGCATTCGATTTAGCTACGGTTTTTAAATATTCTTCAGACCATTTCTCATATAATTCAGCCATTGTCATAGATGATGTATTTAGATCATATGGATTCTTGTTATATTCAACAAGGGCTTCATATGCTTCATTGTATGTCTTAAAATAGGCGTTTGGCTTTAGAAGTTTCGATATAGGTTTACCTTCTGGAGTTTTACCGACAGTAACCATCGCTCGAAATCTGTTTCTTAAATTTCTGTTTTTAATTTCACTTATTTGTCCAAAACCATTCGGTAATTTAGGGCGTCCTTTCTTTTTACGAGTATATTTTCCAATTGCGTTTGGCTGCATAGGAAAACCACAATGTGGACATAATATAGCCTTGTCACTAACTTGTAAACCACATTCTGTACATTTGATTATCATACATATCATCCTTTCCATAGGTATTTTATACTTACTTGTATATCATAAGGATGTATGAACTGTCAATTCCTACATTCAAAATGGAGAATAATCAAAATGGATAAATACAGATGTGTTCGATGCGGTGGTAAAGTTAGATATTACGATTGTGTAAAACGTATTGTTAAAGAAAAAAATGGCGTAAAACGAATAGTATTGGTTGAGAGATACCATTGCATCGAATGTGGTTTCACTCATAGATATTTGCCGGATGATATTTTACCATACAAGCAGTATCGAAAAGAAATAATAGATGGAGTCGTAGAAGGTTTAATAACTCCGGACACTTTAGGATTTGAGGATTATCCAAGTGAAATGACGATGAAACGATGGAAGGATAAATACCACTGACTTTGTTTTAACTACCAGTAATTTCTAACCTAGAATAGAAATTGAAAGGGGTGATAAATATATGGATGAGCATGTATTTGGAATGGGGTCAGTCCCGGTATCTGTGGTAGCAAAAGTATACGGTAAGGATGCCACATGGATAAGAGCTGGTATTATATCCGGTTGGTTGCCGATAGGAGTAGCTACAAGAGATGGTAAAAAAATAACCACTATCGAAGAAATCAACAGTAAATATGGACGTATTAATTTTTATATTTCTCCAAAGAAATTATACGAAGAAACAGGTTATATATGGGAGGGGAAAACACAATGAGTTATGTTAAATCAGAACTATCACAAAACAATAAATACTGGATACCAAGACATCGTTATTTCGAGCTGAAGCATTTTTGTTTACAGTATCCTGAATGGAAGAAGGAATACATTGAGTTATTAAGTACATATTCTTTACCTAGATTAAGTAATAATAAATCTAGATTAGAAAAACGGATATCTGATCATACTGGGGAAATAGCCATCAAGCGGCTTTATTACGCAGAACGAATTAAAATAGTAGAGAATATTGCAATAAAAGTTGATGAGGGTATATATGAATATTTATTAAAAGGAGTAACAGAAGATAAATCATATACATATTTAAAAACATATTGCAATATTCCATGTGGAAAAGATTATTATTACGATAGATATAGGTGTTTCTTTTGGCTGCTGGATAAAGAACGACAATAATTCGCACATTTTACAATTTCTATTATGAGATAATATAATTTAGTTTTTATTAAAGGAGGAAATTATTATGTTAGAAACAGCTATGGAGATGGAGAAAAAGATGGACAAAATGGTACGTTTATTAACTGTACAGATCTTAACAGAAGATATAATTGATATGGATTCTGATAATGATATTGCGGTTTTGAAAGCAACATTCGAGCTCATCGATATTTCAAAAAAAATGATGGTTGAACAGGCAAAAACGATAGACGAAATGAACAGAAAACTAGATGTTATATTAGAAAAATAAGAAGATTGGACCTTCGGGTCCTTTCTTTTTTCTTTTCTAATTGCGTAATATATTTTTATATATTATACTAATAATAACATATAAGGAGGGGAAAATACTATGAAAAAGAAAATCACCATTTTAGTAACAGGTATATTTATGACTGTTACTGCAATTTCTGGGTGTGGCTCAGAACCAACAAATAAAACAGAAGCACCGAAAACCGAAGCAACATCAGAATCAACCACAACAGCAACTACCACCGAGAAAAAAGAAGAAGTTACCACTGAATCAAAGCCTACGACCACTACTGAAAAAAGCGCATCGAGCGAAATTAGACCAGAAGTTAAAAAAGCGATAGATAGTTACGAATCATTCATGAATAAGTATATCGACTTCATGAAGAAGTATTCGGAGTCAGATGATGCAGTTTCTATGGCTAACGATTATGCCGAATATATGGAAAAATATACGAAGGTAGTAAAAGATTTTGATGCTCTTAAGGATAATGATCTGAATGACGCCGAATTAAAATATTATTTGGAAGTTCAGAATAAAATAAATACCGATTTAATATCAATACAATAAAATAAAAAATATAGACACTGAGTTATTTTCGCTTGGTGTCTTTTTTTTTTGTGTAAAAAAAACAAGAACGCAGATTACCGGGAACTGATTTATATTTGTAAGTAATAAAAAATAACGGAGGTATAAGATGATTTATTTATTCGTATTCATTGGTGGCATATTTATAGGATGTTTATTAGTAGGGCTTCCTTTTGTTAAAACTGGAGTATTTGGTAAATTTAAGTTGGAGCCCTATGATGACGATGACACTGGTTTTTATACAATTAGTATAGAAATTGAACATAAAGAACTTTTATTACATAAATCTTATGTCATTCTTAAAAAAGAGGAGTCGCAAAAATAACATAGCCTTTAATGGAAACATGTTAATATTTATATTTTTAAGGAGGTTTTCATGATGAAAAATGAAACTATGTTGCACGATGAAATCAAAGCAGAACTTGAAGAATTATCAAAGCTTGAAGTTGGCTCAGATAAGTATGAAACAGCAGTTAACGGTATTAGCAAATTAATGGATCGAGCAATCGAAATGGAAAAATTCGAATCCGATGCTAAAGAAAGAATCGACAGTAAGGAAGCTGAACTTGATTTAAAATATAGACAATTGGAAGAGGATATAAAAGATAGAAAGACTCGAAACAAGATTAATATTGCTGGTATTGTTATTCCAGCAGGTATAACTATCTGGGGGACAATCAAAACATTAAAGTTCGATCAGAGTAATGTTATTACATCGACGGCAGGAAAAGAATTCACTAGAAAAATCTTTAATATGTTTAAAAAATAACATGTAAAGAATTGACGGTGTTGAGGAAACTTGACACTGTCATTTTCTTTTGGTTTTATCTCGTAATTTTTACAATTCCTATTATGAAAGACAGAACTTATATTTTATGAGGTAAAACTATGTATAACAACAAAAAAGATAAGGAAAAAGACACAAAATACAGAAAAGTTGAAGCTATGTGGAGAAGAGGATGTAGTGTAGACGAAATTGTACGCAGCGTCAAATTATCAAAAATGGACGTACTAGATGTTACACAGAAAATATTTGCATTGGATATGAAACGAGCCTAACCAGGGCTCTTTCTTTTTCGCTATTTTTACAATTCCTATTATGAGATATAAATGTATAATTTTAGGAGGTATTTATTATGAAGAAAACTATTTTAGGAATCGTATTGACTATGGTATTAATGAGTACATATTTGGTTATATTACTGAGTAGTATAAACCATAAACATGAAGTAGAGTTGAATAAAGTAAAGACTGAGTATGAGAATAAGCTTAAAGAAAAAGATTCTCAGATTCAGGATTACGAAAATCAAATCTATAACATTGTTGAAGGTAAAAACTATGATGTAGTTATTAATCGTGAAGGTACAAAAATTAAATACACAAAGAAAAATGGCGAAAGTAAATTAGAAAAACTGTTAAATATCAGTGAAGAAAATAAAACTACGTACAAATAATATCTAAAAGATTGAGCTTCGGCTCTTTCTTTTATTTTTTAATAAAACGAAAAGAGTAACTTTTATGAGATATCATTATGAAAAACCAAAAATATATTCTTCTATATTCGGTATGATTTATACATGCAATCATCCGGTATATAGTATTTGCACATTATATCAGATAGGAAATAAGGGATTGGCTGTAATTCAGCAGCGATATAATTCAGAAAATAAATCAACGTATTGGACTGAGATAGATCCATGGTTGACTGATCGAATATATTTACATCCGAAGTTCAAGAGTTTTTTCGACGAACGGGCAGGTGAATGTGACGAAGGATTATACCCCACAGTTAGCGTCCGACAGATTATGTGGGCTTTAAAAATGAAACCGTTGAAACGCGAACGTTGGGAGACTTGCTTTGATAGACGGAGTATTTAGCGAAAATTACAATTCCTATTATGAGATATAAATGTATATTTTTTAAGGAGGAATTGAAAATGATTCTATTTACAATTTTATTAATTACATTAGTAATATTACTTATAGCCACTGTGATTGGTATTGGATGTATCGGATCAGTAGGCATAATAATATTTGGCGATGTGATTATTTGTATATTTTTGATAGGATGGATTTTAAAACATTTATTAAAAAAGAAATGTAAAAAATAATCTCAAAGGTTAGAGTCAGCGATGGCTCTTTCTTTTTCGCTATTTTTACAATTCCTATTATGAAATAAAATCTGAAAGGAGAGCTAAAAATGAACAAACTGATTAAAAGGTGTGCTATCGGAGGTATTGCGTTAGGTACGCTGGAGCTGGGATTTATATTAGGCAAAGGATACATATTAGGTGTATTAAAAGCTTGTGATGTCTCAGCTACAGAAACGATAACTTTATATTCCGGTGATAGTAGTAAAACATTAAGGTTTATGGCAAAACTAGCAAATTCTACAGCAGATTATTTAAAGAAGGAGGACAAATAACATGCAGGCATTAATTGCGATACTGGGTGGAGCCTTAATATATTGTTTATTAATATATTTCGGCGAATAAACGGTTTTACAGTTATGTACAGAGGTCATTATTGGCCTCTTTCTTTTTTCTTTTTAAGGAGGTATACTATGTCGTTAAAAAAATATCTACAACATAATACGCCGGTCATATTATCGGGTTTGGCTAGCATCGGTGTCGTTGTTACAGCAGTAACCGCAGTAAAAGCGACTCCAAAAGCAATTCAGTTGTTAGAAGAGGCTGAGAAAAACAAAGGAGAAGAATTATCAAAATGGGAGAAAGCAAAAACGACAGCTCTTACATACTTACCTTCGATTCTTATTGGAGGAACTACGATTATATGTATATTTGGAGCACAGTCGCTCAATAGAAAACAGCAAGCAAGTATGATGAGTGCTTATGCTATGCTGGATCAATCATATAAAGATTATCGTAGAAAACTTAAAGAACTTTATGGGGAAGAAGCTGATCATAGAATAATTGAAGCTCTTGCTGTGGAAAAATCAGAAAAAGTTTCAGTAACGGCATCATGTTTCCTTCACGATGTAGACTTATCAATAGGTGAGCATGAAGGGGAGAATGTTTTATGGTATGACGAGTTTTCTAAACGATTCTTTGAAGCGACTATTGAGCAGGTTCTTACGGCAGAATATCATATTAATAGGAATTATATTTTAGCAGGAGAAGAAAACGTGAATGAGTTCTATGAATTTTTAGGTTTGGAAGGAATAGAGAAAGGAGATTGTATTGGTTGGACTCCTTATGACGAAGGTGAATATTGGATAGATTTTAATCATGATAAGGCACAATTAAAAGACGGAACTAATTTTTATATTATAGAAATGTTATTCCGACCTAGATTTAAATATTGGGAAGAACCCTATTAATTCGTGAAAAATACAATCACTATTATGGAAAGGAGATGAACGAAATGAAAAAACCAGATTTATCGAAAATTGATTTTGGAAGTTTGATAGTTCCAGTGATTATGGGTGTAGGCGCATTCGTAGGAGCTGTAATGGATAACAAAAAAAATCAGAAAATAGATGAACTGATTAATAAAATTGACAATTTCGAAAACGATAAGGAGTCCTAACAAGGGCTTCTTATTTTTATTTTGAAGGAGGTAAAACAATGACGCTAAGTAAATTTGTAAGGGATACAAAAAGAATGGTATATAAACATAGTCCCGAAATTCTTACAGGTATCGGGGTCGCCGGTATGATTACTTCTACCATACTTGCTGTGAAAGCAACCCCGAAAGCATTAAAACTTATGGAAGATGCGCAACACGACAAGAAAGAAGACCTGACGGTTAAAGAAAAAGTTAAAGCGGTTTGGAAATGTTATATTCCATCGATATCACTAACCTTAGTATCGGCAGGTTGTCTTTTTGGTGCTAACTCAGTAAATATGAAACGCAATGCTGCATTAGCCACAGCATATAAGTTATCTGAAACAGCATTGTCAGAATATAAGGAAACTATTGTTGAAGAACTCGGAGAAGAAAAAGCGAAAGATATTCGTGAGAAAGTAGCACAGAAGAAAATAGACAATACCGCACAGCCAAAATCTGAAGTAGTAATTGTCGGTGATAGCAATAAAGTGTGGTTTTTCGAACCGATATCAACAAGTTATTTCCAATCTGAGGTGGAGACCATAAAAAGAGCCATAAACGATTTAAATTATAGAATGATATCCGGAATGGAAGAATATGTGACATTAAAAGAATTTTATAATGAAATAGGTGTTAAATATACTGAATACACTCCAGACCTTGGATGGAATTTATATTCTGAAGGAAAAATCGAGGTCGAAATGGTAGCCACAAAAATGGAAAATGGAAACCCATGTTTAATGTTGGATTATGAGGTACCACCAAGATATAATCCCGGATACATAGATTGATTCGCACAATTTACAAACGCTTTAATGGAAGAATATATAAATTTTCATTTGTGAAAGGAGAACAACAATGATTAAAGAAGAAATGAAAAACGAAGAGATGGAAACTGAAGTTGTTAATGATGAGGATATTACAATTGAAGGAGAAGAAGAAATGAAAGAAAATTTATTTACTAAAGGAAGAAACTTTATCACTAAAAACAAAAAGAAAATCCTGGCAGTAGGATTAACTTTAGTTGGCGGTGCAGTGGGTTATGCTTTAGGATCTAAAGGTTCTGATAATGACGATTATTCTCCTCTTGAGAATAATACATCAAATAATCAGATTCCAACACTTGAGAATTCTGATTCTGAAGGAGTTGAAAACGAAGAATAGAATTTATATTTCCATAAGGGAAGCACCTGTAACAAGGTGTTTCCCTTTTTATTTTGGAGGAACACTATGGATCATAGATATTTTTATGAAGGACCAGTGCTTGAATTTGATAAGGTAATTGCTAAATGTTGGCGAGGGGAAACTATAGCATCGTCGAAACGAAAAGCCAGAAGTAATTTGGCTTATCAGTTTAAGCGAGCGACAAATAGAACACCGAGAACCAAAATCACAGTACCAGGAGAACTTGAGATTATTGATTAGGAGGTAAAACCATGGATATGGATTACAAGCCAAATAGCCACAAATATAAAGAAGAAATGAAAGAGAAAAAAGTAGAAAAAGTAGTAAAAGGTAAAGTACGAAGAAAAAAGAAAAGCAGCATGACAAAATTCGCTGATGTTTTTGTTGCCGAAGACGCATCAAATGTTGTGGATTATATTTGGATGGATGTTCTTATTCCAACGATTAAAAACACTATCTCAGATATCATAACAAACGGAGTAGACATGATGCTTTGGGGAGCTGTTAAAGGGAACAAAAGGCGTTCATCCAATACTTATGTTTCTTATAGGGACTATTCAAGTAGAGACAGAAGAGATGACCGGACTGTGACTAGAAGGTCTGGATATTCTTTTGACGATATTGTAATTCCTTCTCGCCAAGAAGCTGATGAAGTATTAGAGAAAATGGATGAAATAATTGATAGGTACGATATCGTGAGCGTTTCGGACTATTATGATTTGGTCGGAGAAACAGGAAACTATACCGATAACAAATATGGATGGTCTAGTCTTAGAACTGCTGAAGTAGTTAGAGTTCGAGATGGATACATTATAAAATTACCAAAACCAAAGGTTATAGATTAGGAGGCTAGAAATGAAAGATATGGTAAATCATCCTGAACATTATATTTCAAATTCAGGGATTGAGGTAATTGATGTGATCGAAGCGTTTACATCAGATCTTAAAGGAATTGAAGCGACTGATACAGGTAATATTATTAAGTATATTTGTCGCTGGAAACATAAAAACGAGCTTGAAGATTTGAAGAAAGCTCAGTGGTACTTAAATCATCTTATTAAGAAAGTTGAAGGAGATATGCCGCCTAAGAGTCCGTGTAATAATGCGCTTAAACATGGTGAACACATGCCGATTAAAGAAGGCAACAAATTAAAATTTTTGTTTGATAATAAAAAGGACGCCACAGAATTCTATTTTAAAGTATTTGAGTTTCTTATAGAAAATGATTACATAACTGAAAGAGAAGCCTATAAAATGTATGGTCTGACTGAATGGAATTGTGGCGACTGTTCTAGTTATAATCATGTTATGTTACATAGGTTTATAGACACAGAAGAAACAGACGTTTGTTTAGTATTAACGAGATAGAAAAAGGAGATAATTAATTATGAAAAAGTTTGATATTGTAACTAAAGTAAATAGAACATTTCACAAAGCTGGTTTTCAGCTTAAAAAACATAGCCCGGAAATTCTGGTAGTGACAGGAGTTATAGGAGTAGTGACAAGTGCGGTGTTAGCTTGCAAAGCCACCAGAAAATTAGATTCTGTTTTAGAAGAATCCAAAGAACAGATTGATAAGATAAAAGATTATATTGAGGAAGAAGGATATTCTGAAGAGTATACGGAAAAAGATGCGAGCAAAGATTTAACTATTACGTATACACAGTCGGCATTAAAAATTGCTAAATTATATGGTCCATCAGTTATTCTTGGAGCTGCATCTATCGGTGCAATCTTTGGAGGACATAATATTCTTCGTAAACGTAATGTAGCACTCGCAGCGGCATATACAGCAGTAGATAAAGGATTTAAAGATTATCGAAATCGTGTTATTGAACGATTCGGAAAAGAGCTCGATAAAGAACTCAAGTATAATATCAAATCAGACACTGTCGAAGTGACAGAACTTGATGAGGACGGAAACGAAAAAACAAGCAAGGTTACTGTAAATACGGTAGACCCCAATGAGCTTTCGGAATTTGCCAGATTTTATGATGACGGATGTACCGGCTGGACGAAAGATCCAGAGTTAAATTTGGTGTTCTTAAAGAAACAGCAGTGTTGGGCTAATGACTTATTGAAAAGTAGAGGATGGCTCACATTAAACGAGGTGTATGACATGCTTGGTATTACCAGAACTGCCGCAGGAATGGTTGTAGGATGGATTTACGATGAAAAACATCCGGTTGGTGACAATTTCGTAGACTTTGGTATTTATGATATTAACAACGAGGCAAATAGAAGATTTGTTAATGGACTTGAACGAACGATTCTTCTGGACTTCAATGTAGATGGTAATATCTATGACAAAATTTGAATAACAAAAAGTCTTGATAGCATCGGGTCGGATTATATTTATCGTGATACTTTCGACTACCGATGCTATTCAGTATTTTAGGAGGTTGAATAAATGACCGGAAGAGAATTAATCATATTTATTCTTGAAAATAATTTCGAAGATGTAGAGTTTACTAATGTATGCGATATTCTTAATGTGATGACCGTAGAGCAGGCAGCCGTTAAATGGAACACCGGAGAAGCCACAATAAAAACTTTATTCGAACTTAAAAAAATCCCCGGATGGAAAAATGGAGAAAACATTTATATTTTAGAACAACCAAATTCGTTTAATTAAAAGAGGAGGATGATTATGAACATTTTTTTAAATAAATTATTTATATTTGCAACAGGTGTTGCTGTTGGTTCTTTTATAACTTGGAAAATCCTTGATTCACAGTATGAGATTGTGGATGATGAGCTAGATATGGATATAAAAGATGATACAGTAGAAAAAAGAGAAGATCCGAAAACAACTAATAAAGAAATCATTGACGAAAATAAGTATACAACATATTCAGATAATAAAAAAAAAGAAAAGGAGGATATTATGGACGGTATCTATGTAATTTCACCAGAGGAATTTGGCGAAGACAATGACTATGGTACAGAAAGTCTGACGTATTATACCGATGGCATTATCACAGACACTTACAATAACGTTATCGAAGACCCAATAGCTTTGATTGGAGATGGAGTTCGTCATTTTGGAGAATATGAGGATGATTCAGTTTTTGTGCGAAACGAAAATAATAAGACAGATTACGAAATACTAGCTGACTACAAATCATACAAAGAAACATTCACTGAGGGACAATAGCTATGATGCGAAACGAATTAAAGACAATTATAAAAAAGGAATACTTCGATTGGATTTACAGTATTGGAAATAATTCGTCGGCTATATCATATCATGAACTGTTTACGTTTCTCCATAAAATAAAATTTATAAGTGTACTCAAAGATGATAGAAATCGAGCTATGGATGGCGAGAATCTAAGATGGCGATTTGCATATTTAACTGGGCGAGATAAAGTTTTCAACGATATTAGTGAGTGTCTTAAGGGTAGATGTTCAGTGTTGGAAATGATGACGGCTCTCGCTATACGATGCGAAGAAGAAATCATGGATGATCCACGAAAAGGTAATCGTACAAACCAGTGGTTATGGCTGATGTTGAACAATATGGGTCTTGGTGGAATGTACGATGGGCACTTCGATGAAGACGAAGTTAAAAAAAAAGTAACTATCATGATGGAACGAAGTTATAGTCCAGATGGGCGTGGTGGGTTATTTAGAATATATAACTGTCCGGCTGATTTACGAGATGTCGATATTTGGACTCAACTTTGTTGGTTCTTAGATAGTATTTCTTAAATGCAGGAGGTTGAACGATGTAATGCTTGATTTTGTAAAGGTTTCTAAACGCCATCCAAAAAAGGGCGTTACCGAAATCTATCCTAAGTTTATTATAAAAAAATCCTCCGATTTAATGATAAGAGGTGGAGATTTCTATGCCGTATGGGTCGAAGATAAAGGTCTTTGGTCTATTGATGAACAGGATTGTTTAGATTTAATAGACCAAGAACTAAAAGCTGTTGCTAATAAAGAAACAACTGACGACGGCTTAAAAGTTGCATATATGTGGGATGGTTCCACCGGATCAATAGACTCATGGCATAAGTATTGTCAGAAACAGATGCGAGACAATTATCATCCTCTGGACGAGGAATTGATATTTTCAAACACCAAAACTGACAAGAAGCAGTATGCTAGTAAGAGATTGCCATACCCACTCGAAGCTGGGGACATATCGGCATGGGATAAGCTTATCTCTACTTTATATTCCCCCAGTGAAAGACATAAGATAGAGTGGGCTATAGGCGCAATTGTGTCTGGGGATTCTAAGGATATCCAGAAATTCATGGTGTTCTATGGATCAGCAGGTACCGGAAAATCTACAATTTTAAATGTTATACAAAAATTATTTGAGGGTTATTATTCAGTCTTCGATGCTAAAGCATTGGGGTCGAGTAATAACTCTTTTGCTTTAGAGGCGTTCAAAACAAACCCTTTAGTCGCTATTCAGCACGACGGCGATTTGTCAAGGATTGAGGATAACACGAGGCTTAACAGTCTGGTTTCGCACGAGCTTATGACAGTTAATGAGAAATTTAAGTCAACGTATACTAATAAGTTCAATGCGTTTCTATTTATGGGGACGAATAAACCAGTAAAAATTACGGATGGCAAATCCGGATTATTACGACGGCTCATTGATGTTACACCAACCGGAGAAAAATTACCGACGGCAGAATATAAAAAAACTGTCAGAAAAATAGACTTCGAGTTGGGAGCAATAGCCCAGCACTGTAAGGAAGTGTATTTGTCGAATCCGGACTATTATGACGATTATATTCCCACAAATATGTTGGGCGCCTCTAACGATTTTTATAACTTTGTAATTGACTCGTATTCTGTATTTAAAAAACACGACAGTACAACTCTAAAAACGGCTTACGAAATGTATAAGCAATACGTTGAAGATGCAAAAGTCCCTTATCCATTTTCTCTAAGAACATTCAAGGAAGAGCTTAAGAATTATTTCTGGAATTTTGAAGAGAGAATTGAAGGTGACTGTCGTATACAGAATAAATATAGTGGTTTTAGAACTGATATTTTTGAAAATGATATGGGAGGTAAGAAAGAAGAAGATGAACAAGAGAATAATTGGCTTCGATTTGTCGAGGGGTCCGGATCAGTCTTCGATAAAGAATGCCGAGATTGTCCAGCCCAATACGCGAACGAAAAAGAGACCCCAAGAAAACCATGGGACAAAGTCGCAAGCAGGTTATCTTCCATTGACACATCGAAACTTCATTATGTCAAGATTCCAGAAAATCACATAGTTATTGATTTCGATTTAAAAGATGAATCTGGTAATAAATCATTCGAAAAGAATCTCGAAGCTGCTAGTAAATGGCCGGCTACATATGCTGAAGCAAGCAAAGGTGGAGCTGGAATTCATTTACATTATATTTATACTGGAGATCCAACAAAACTAAAAAGAATATATTCTGATGACATTGAAGTTAAAATTTTCACAGGAAAAAGTTCCTTAAGACGTAAACTTACAAAATGTAATGATTTACCAATTGCAACCATCAGCTCAGGTTTACCATTAAAGGAGGAAAAAATGATTAATACAGATGTTGTTCAATCAGAAAAAGGTATAAGAACGACCATTAAACAATGTCTGAATAAAGAACATCATGGGTCCACAGCGCCGGAAGTATCATTTATATTTAAGATACTTGATGACGCGTATAATAGTGGAATGCATTATGACGTATCAGACATGAAAGGTCCAGTGGTAGCATTTGCAGCCAGTAGTACCAATCAATCAGAAAAATGTTTAAAACAGGTATCAGATATGAAATTCAAATCCGAAGAACCAGCAGAGCCGGTAAACAATGACGAAAAACCTTTAGTTTTTTATGATATTGAGGTATTTCCTAATTTGTTTCTTGTTAACTGGAAACCGGCTGGAATAGGCGCTCCGATTGTACGAATGATTAATCCTAGACCGGAAGATATTGAAGATTTAATTAGGTTTAGATTGGTCGGCTTTAATTGTCGCAGATACGATAACCATCTTATTTATGCATGTATGATGGGTTACGATAATAAAGCCTTGTATAATTTATCTCAAAAGATTATATCCGGAGATAAAAATTCATTTTTCAGTGAAGCATATAATCTGTCATATACAGACGTATATGATTTTGCGAGTGCCGGTAATAAAAAATCTCTTAAGAAATTAGAAATCGAGATGTCAAGCAAAGCAAACAATCCAGATTCAAAAATGAGCAACGACCTTAGACAGATGCTCAAAAATATAAAACATCACGAATTAGGTTTGCCATGGGATCAGCCGGTACCTGAAGAAAAATGGACGCAAGTTGCCGAATATTGTGATGATGATGTCATCGCAACTGAAGCAGCTTTTAATTATTTATCAGCGGATTGGACCGCAAGAGAAATTTTGGCGGATTTAGCCGAGATGTCAGTTAACGCCACAACAAATACATTAACTCAGAAAATTATATTTGGCGGCAATAGGCATCCTCAAAACGAATTCCATTACCGTAATCTGGCTGAACCAGTACACAATATAGACGAAGATACATATCAGTTCTTAGCAGATGCGTGTCCTGAAATGATGGAAAAGACACATGGCGATGCGGGATCGCTTTTGCCATATTTTCCTGGATATAAGTACGAATATGGTAAATCCACATACCGTGAAGAAGAAGTCGGCGAGGGCGGATATGTATATGCTGAGCCTGGTATACATGGTAATGTAGCATTACTTGACGTTGCCTCCATGCATCCGCACAGCACTATAGCTGAGTGTTTATTTGGTATAAGATATACTAAAGCTTATCGTGACATTGTCGAGGGTCGTGTGAACATTAAACATGAAGCTTGGGAAGAAGTAAACCATATGCTTGATGGTAAACTCACCAAACATATTCAGCGAGTTAAGAACGGCGAAATGAAATCAGGAGATCTTGCTAATGCTCTTAAGACAGCTATTAACTCTGTATATGGTCTAACAGCCGCCAGCTTTGAGAATCCATTTAGAGATATGCGAAATAAAGACAATATTGTTGCTAAGCGAGGAGCTCTTTTTATGGTTGATCTCAAACATGCAGTACAGGAGAAAGGTTTCACTGTCGCTCATATTAAGACAGACTCTATTAAGATTCCGGACGCTACCCCTGAAATTATTGAGTTTGTTATGGAATTCGGTAAGAGATATGGATATACATTTGAGCATGAGGCTACATATGACAGGATGTGTCTAGTTAATGATGCAGTTTATATTGCTAAATATAAGGACCCTGATGAATGCGAAAATATGTATGGTTATGTACCAGGCGATAATAAAAAACATAAAGAAGATCCTTGGACTGCTACTGGTAAACAGTTTGCAGTACCTTATGTATTCAAATCTTTATTCAGTAAAGAGGATGTTGTGTTCGAAGATTTATGTGAGACTTTCTCTGTATCAAAAGGTTCTTTATATTTAGATATGAACGAAAATCTTCCAGATGTGTCTGACTATGAAAAAGAATTAGATAAACTCGAAAGTAAGTATAAGAAAGGTCAGTTATCTGATACCACATTCGAGCCAGAATCAATGAGACTAAAAGAATTGATAGAACCCGGACATAATTATATTTTTGTCGGTAGAGTAGGTCAGTTTACGCCAATAAAGACAGGTCACGGTGGCGGCGTGCTTTACCGTATTAATGAAAATAAAAACTATGCGGCATCAGGCTCTACCGGATATAGATGGCTTGAATCGGAAGCAGTTAAAACTTTAAATAAAAAAGACTGTATAGACTACAGTTTCTACGATAAACTCGCAGATGATGCTGTAGATGCCATCAATAAATATGGAGACTTCGAATGGTTTGTTTCGGATGATCCATATATTTCGCCAGAACCGGTACCTGACTTTATGACTATACCGGAAGGAATCGAAGACGATGAAATCCCATTTTGCTAAATCGCAAAAAATACAACTCCTTTAATGAGAGAATAGTTTATATTTAAAGGAGGACTTTATTATGGAAGTAACACATTTAACTAACGATCAATTAATTAATTTTAACGCAGATATGTTAAAGGCGAACATTCTTGTTATGACGAAATGGGGGTTTTCTCCAGAACATATTGCTAAAGAATTAAAATGTGATTTAAAAATCGTGTATGAAGTAATGAAAAAAGAATTAAAAAAAGAACTACGATCGAGACATTAAAAAGGATGGACTCAGCGTAAAATACGTTGGGTCTTTCTTTTTTATAAATTTATCCATTTATATTTTAAAAAGAAAGGAATTAATATTATGGAATTAACATTCGCACCAAGAGACATTTTACAGGTTGACGACGCACGAATCATTTACAGAAATTTTGAAGGAGAGCCATCTAAATTTAATAGGGAAGGTGATAGGAACTTTGCTCTCCTTATACCGGAAGAAGACATGGCTGATACCCTTGTCAAGAAGGGATGGAATGTAAAAATCAAGCCACCGAGGGATGAAGATGATTCACCATTTATGTATCTTCCAGTAAAAATTAAATTTAACGATAGAGGACCAGCTATCTATTTAAAGAGTGGAAATAATGTCCGAAAACTCAGTGAGGATGTTGTGGGGTTAATTGATGACATTGATATTCTTAGTGTGGATATGGATATTAGGCCGTACGATTGGGAAGTCAACGGTAAGACAGGGCGAACAGCATATTTGCAGTCTATGCAAGTAACTCAGGAGGTTGACCGATTCGCCGCTAGATTCGCTGAAGAAGAACATCCGGAAGATTAAATCGTGAGGATTACAACTCCTTTAATGAGAAGAAAGGAGTGATTTATATGAGAAAAACTATAATATTTGATGAAAATTCGCCAAGATGGAATAAGAATGAACTCATTAACGGGGCAACACTGGCGGCTTATGAATGTCGGCTAAATGATTGGTTACAGATGTACGGGTGTTTATTATTACGAGACGTATATGAATGTTTAGGCATTCCGATAACAAAAGAATCGATTGTTGCTGGCTGGAGAAGTAGTTCAGTGCCACGATTTGCGTTTGAACTTCATTCCAAATCAAATGGTGTAATTGAAGTCGTATTACCGGATATGGAAACAGATATACGATATGCATTCCCTTCAGAAAAAGAGTCTTAACCAGGGCTCTTTCTTTTATATTTAAACTTTCGCGTGGAAAACAACTCCTTTAATGAGACGAAATGAAAATCATTTATGTTTAAAGGAGGACTTTGTTATGAGAGTAATTATTATTAAAGCGAAAGATTTATTCAAATCTTCTGTAGCTATTGGGGCTGGATTAACAGTAGGCAAATATTTGGGAGACGTAATCAATGCTGAATTCAAAAGTATTGGTCTAGGAATCGCAATATTTGGCGCTAAAAAAGGCAACGAAAGTATGCAAAAGTTTTGTGATAAGTATGAAATCAAGTATAAAGAACCAGAAAACGATGATTCACCAAAAGACAAAATTTTTGGTTTTCATGTCTAGTAACCAGAGAGGGATCTAAGGAAACTTAGGTCTCTTTCTTTTATATTTAACAATAATGCGGTTTAGGTCACAGTGACGACTTCCAGGCACGAGAAACTGCCTTAGCGGAATAAATGTAATACGAGAGCCAGTACCCCGGACGACGCGGCATAGTCCACCGCCCGCATTATTTAACAAAAAAATATTCAAGGAGTGATCTAACATGAAAGCACAAGCTTATTTGGACATGACGAAAAGACAGCAACAAGAATTAACAGACTTCCCGATTGCCTATGCATTTAACGAAAAGCAATTGGAAGAGGCATTGGAGAAATTAGGAGCAACTAAGGAAGAGTGTTGCACATATCTTAACATGGGTGATGTTATGAAAAAGACAGATGTGCCGGCGTTCAAAGCAATGTTGAGAAGACATACCGAGGAACTTCAGAATGCTATGAAAAACGAGCAGTTTGCTGAAGAGACATTCCGGTATGAAATGGACAACCATGAGTATGCTATCAACTGGTCTGGAGATGATGATGTTTTAGCGGCACTTTGTCTTGATAAGCAAATGGTTAAAGACTTCTGTTTAGAAGATGCTTACCGTCGTGCTCGTAACGGCCATATGCGATATATGGAAGAGTTGGGTGTGATTTAAGAAAGGAGATAAGGTTGAAAAAATTAATAAAACATATCAGACGATGGAATATATGGAGAAAGCATTGTCATAATAGAAGTCTTTATAAAATCCTCGTCTTATTCGGCGTGACTAAAAGTCCGACTATGGTCACCGTGTTATTGCCTGAAGAAATACCAAAATTATAAACCGATGGGTGTAATTTAAGAAAGGAGATAAATATGGAAGATTGTTATGATGAGATATTAGTTCTATGTAACGACAAACGAGATCAACAAGAAAAGTTTAACTATATATTAGATAGACTCAACAGATTTAACTATATTAGGTTTATCTATCCCAATTATATTTCATCTGGTGCTCGTCAAATGAAGATTCTATTCATCTGCAATGATGAAAAATGGTATAGAGGTAGGAGACCTACGTTTTACTATGGATACGGCGCTACGTATGTGGATTATATGAATGCCGTTAGATCTACACGTCTGAGCACTTTAGACGATATCGTTATGTGTATGGTCGATAAAGATTAAAAAGGAGCTGTTGATCATGGAAGACTGGAGTAAGAAAGAACCGAGATTCCGTTACATGTTATTGGACAGATTAAGACAGGATTGTGAGTATTACTTACGAATTGGAGGATCAGCTAATTGTCTTTGGGCGGATAGTGAGAAAGAGCAGATTCAAACAATGATTGATATTTGGAATAGTTTCCCGGATAGCGATAAACCTGAATGGCTAACTATGGAACAGATTAAAGAGTTCGCTCAGAAGATGGGCGTTGATATTTGAAAGGAGAACGATATGAACGAACCAATCAAATACGGAGATAGAGTAATGTGCGTTACATTTCCGGGTCAGCCTAGAGGATTTGTAATAAAACAGTACTATCCAACAGCTTGTTCTCAGCAAACACAAATTATATGTGATGACGGGCGAGTGTTTCATGCACCTACTAGCGATTTTGTGAAGATTTGAAAGGAGATAAATATGAGTCTTGATATTCGCTATATAACAAACGGAAGTAAAACAATTTATAGAGTTATCGATGGCGTTACGGATAGCTTTAATGTATATAAAAATCGTGATGATATCCCTAAGAGCATTCGTCACTATGCACCTGAAGGAGAACCAAAATTTGTAGGTCCTGATATGGCTGCTATATTAGGGGTTAGAGATATCTTGTATCCTAACCTCGAAGATTGTGGTCACCCAGACTATCTCGGTAAACGATGCATCGCAGGAACAGACCAATCACCATTGAGAATGATTTAGGGATTGGTATTGTTTTGCCTATTCGTACCGATGGAGAGTTAGAAGGCTCTATCATTATTGAGGTGAAAGGAGAATGAAGATGGCTAAAACGAATTGGGTTATATCCGGCGCAGGGTTTGAAGAGAATTCACCTTTGGCAGATCACAATGAAAAATTCGACCAGTCAGGTTCGTGTAGCGAAACCGATAGCGACATTGCCGACGAAATTTCCAAGACAATCAGACAGGTAAGTATGCAAGTGGTAGAAACTCAAGATGACTTTATATTTCAGACATTACGTGACTTTGGACTTATTACATTTAACATTGTCGTAGAGAAAGAAGAGTTGGTTCAAGCTATTCAGTTAATAAGAATGATGAAAGAATACGGAATCGATATTCATGAACGTTATGATACAGCTACCACACAAGCTGGAATATTCAGGCGTGGATATGAAAAAGGTTTACATGACGGTATAGAAAAAGAGCGTAGTAGAGTTATGGATATTCTGGAGAAAGGAGAATGAGATGAAATCGATAACAGACACTTTACTAGTAAGCATTGACTTATCTGCTAGTGAAAACAATGCAGTATTGATTGTCGGACGAAAGAAACCAAATCAGTCTGTGGAAATCGTGAATGTTTTTGATGGCGAAGAAGCTGTTGCATTATACAAGAAGTTAACTACCGTTAAGAAAGGAGAATGAATGATATTCAGATTTAATAGGTTTGCTATCTTTCCTGTGATGTGTAATTGCTGTAAAAGGTATATTTGGCTTGCGCCGTATAGACGAGCTGACGTATATCATCATATACCAGGGGAATATCTGAAAGAGCGTATTTGTAAACAATGCATACCAAGGTATTTGCCTTATGTAAATGAGAAAGGAGAATGAGATGAAAACTTGGCGTTATATTTATGATGAATTTTTGGAAGTAACCAAAATGGATTTAGAAGTGATCTCTGATTTTCGGCCATGTGAACCTCCATACTATAACGTTTTAATTCCTATGGCTATTATAGTATGGCTTAAAAGCGGAAGTAGTCTTATTTATATTTCGAAAGGAGAATGACCTATGAAAAAAACGTGAAATGTTGGGGTTGGTATTTGACTTTGTTATGGTGTTCTTAACCGGCGGGTTATGGCTGATCTGGCTGTTGATTAGATATTTGAGACAGAGTTAGGAGGTTATTATGGCTGAACATGATAAATACGATAAAGATATTTTAAAAGCTTTACAGAAGATTGGTAAGCATCTTGAGAGTATTGATAAGAAACTTACTACAGGGGCGGTAATTCCAATTGCTGAAGAGAAAAAAGAAATCGAGGCAACGACGAGACTACTGTAAAACCACTATATGGGTAACGCTAGGGCTCTCTTCGGAGGACCTTTTTGCATATTTGTATGGTTTAGAAAGGAGATAATATGCCTGAATTAAAAGATTCTTTATTAATAAGTATTGATATTCTCAGCGGCGAAGATAAAGCATTATTAATCGTCGGTAAGAAAAAACCAAACAAACCTGTGGAGATTATAAATGCATTCGAAGGCGAGGATGCTATCCAATTATATAAAAGGTTAATTACTAAGAAAAGTTAGGAGAATAATATGAGTTGGAAATTAGAAATAGTATCACAATTAAGACCTTGTTATGTTGATGGAGTAAAAGCTTTATTCCATAGATGGGGACAGCATAGCAGGGTTGTTGAACCGTCGCCAATGGTCGGTGGAGCACCTGGAGGAACAGTATCTTATATCCTTGGTATTGTAGAGTTTGAAGATGGGCAAGTTAAACAGGTATTCCCTGAAAAAATTAAATTCATAGATCACATATTCGATGAGTATTACTGGAAAGGTGCATCAAAAGACTCTTAATTCGCACATTTTACAGCTCCTTTAATGACAGAAAGAACAGTTATTTAAAGGAGGAAGAACTATGTATAAAGGTAAACACGATTATAAAGAAGAATCTATAGGTATTGGATTTATAACTATTTGGGGCATCTTATTGATGTTCGGAATTATGTTATTACCAGGCTTAATTTAACTTATTAATCGGTTGAGCTCTGACAAGGGCTCTTCCTTTTTATTTTTTTTTTTAAGGAGGTCGAATTATGAATTTTAAGAATGCTATTAGAAATTTGTTTTTTAAAGACATTTTTACAGGTAAACATACTAGAAAGAATTGTTTAGATGAAGCTGTTGAAAGTGTGTTAAGCAACACTCCATCTGATAAACAACACAGACATGACGAAAAAAGTTGCATAAATTGTAATTTTAATGCGGGAGGATTAAAGAATTTTCCAGATGTATGTTGCAACTGTACTATTTACGGAGTACCGCCAGCCCCAACGCAATGGCAACCGGTTAATAAGGAGGATAAGTAATGATTATATCTCGCGTATGCGTTTTGATTGTTGTGTTTATACTGATATCTGTTAGCGGAATGCTACTTAGTAAGATATTTGATGACTGTAGCGAGTTCCTACTTACCCCTTACATATTTTCATGTATGGGGTTTAGTTTCTTTTTGTGTATGTACTTAGTTCAGAAAGGAGTTATTTAGATATGAAAATCAATTTTGATTGTGTTGATGACATGAATAAGCTTGACAAGTCACTTAAAGCGATTAATTCAGAGGGACGTGACCATCTGATAATTCATATTAAATGTAAACATTACATAGGTATTTGGGGTGGTGTTAGAAATGGTGAGTAAACTAGAACCTTTCCTAAGAGATTACCAGATGGATGCGGTAAACAAAATGAGGAATGGATGTATCCTCAATGGTGGTGTGGGGTCCGGTAAAAGCAGGACTGGTTTATATTACTACTTCAAAGAGAATGGAGGAGCAATGCTGCCAAATCATATTCCTATGAAGCAAAAACCACAGGACCTTTATATTATTACTACAGCTATGAAACGAGACTCTCTTGAATGGGAAGGCGAACTTGCTAATTTCTTATTATCAACCGACCCAGATAGAAACATGTTCTATGGAAATAAAATTGTAGTTGACTCCTGGAATAACATCAAGAAATACGTTGATGTATCAGGAGCTTTCTTTATATTTGACGAAGATAGAGTGTGTGGATCAGGGGCATGGGTTAAGGCATTCTATAAGATTGCTAAAAATAACAATTGGATTATACTCTCAGCCACGCCCGGAGATACATGGAGCGACTATATTCCAGTGTTTATTGCCAATGGCTTCTACAAAAACAAGACTGAATTTCAGAGAGAACATATCGTATACTCAAGATTTACTAAATGGCCTCAGGTGGATCGATATTTGAACACTGGGAGATTAATCAGACTCCGAAACCGAATCTTAGTAGATATGGATTTTCATAGAGGTACTATACCCCACCATGAGGATATTTATGTTACGTACGATGTGCATAAATATAAGGAAACTATAAGGACTAGATGGGATCCGTTTAAAAATGAACCCATCCAGCAGGCGGCTGGTCTTTGTTATGTATTGCGAAGAATTGTAAATGAGGACGATTCAAGAATTGTGGCTTTAATGGAAATCCTTGAGAAAACTCCTCGGGCTATTATATTTTACAATTTCGACTATGAACGGGAGATGTTATTTCATTTAACTTGCGATGATGAATATGTTGGATATGAGATTGCCGAATGGTCTGGACACGCCCATCAGGAAGTACCGAATTGCGAGAGATGGATATATTTAGTTCAGTATACAGCAGGCTGCGAAGGTTGGAATTGTATCAAGACAGACACTATCATATTCTTCTCGCAAAATTACAGCTACAAGGTTATGCAGCAAGCGTCAGGACGAATAGATAGGATGAACACCCCTTACAGAGATTTATATTACTACCATTTAAAAAGTAGATCGGGTATTGATTTAGCCATATCTAAGGCGCTTGCACAAAAAAAGAAATTTAATGAAAGGAAGTTTACGAAATGGAACAAGTAAATAACACATTATCAAACAAAGAAGCGGCTACATTAATAAGAAAAATGTTAGAAAGTTACAAAGAACCAAGAGGTAATGGGAAGAGTATAGGTTCACTTATGAATACATTAGCTCTTAGTAAAGCTGTAGAAGTTTTAGAGAGTAGCAATGGTAATCCTTTACCGGGATCTTGTAACGATCTCAATTGTCGCTTAAATGGTATTGCAGACGATCACGATTTAACGGATCTTACAGACGGACAGTTTGAAGCTCTGAAACATATATGGTACGACGGATATTGTTCAGGCATAGCGTATGCTAAAAGTTGTGTAGACAAACTTATTAAAAAGGAGTAGCAGATATGAATAAAATTCCTCGATGTTTTGACTGTTTTGGATATAGATATAATCATTGTGTAGTTTTGGCAGAAGAATATTCTAACAGTAACGAATGCCCATTCTATAAGTCAAGAAAAGATATCAATATCGATGAAATTGAATCAGACATTGCAATATATGGCGGTAGAAAGAAGGAATAATTATGGATAAAGAAGGTAATCAGGAAGTATATTTTGATCAGTATTGTGAAAAATGTAAATATTGGAATAAAAAAGACGTAGAAGACCCGTGTAACGAATGCCTCGATACATGGGTTAATTTATATTCTCACAAACCGATTCATTTCCAACCGATAAAGGAGTGAAATAATGACTTGTCCGATATGCAACGGCGATACAAAGGTAATAAACAGTCGTCATAGAGATGAAGGGAATAATTGAAAGACGACGAAAATGTAAAGTTTGCAAATATTGTTTTAATGCTTATGAAACTGATGAAGATTTATATTTCAAATTAAATAAAAAGGAGAAAAATAATGATTAAGAAAGCGATTATGGGAACTCTGTTAACAGCTTCCGTGTTTAGTTTTACACCAATAACTGCAAATGCTAATGTTAATATGGGCGATTTTAAAGTCACTTATTACTGGCCAGGAGAAGACAATTGGGGGTATCAAACAGCGACCGGGGTTAGAAGTAGTAACTTATATACCGTAGCAGTTGATCCTGATGTTATTCCCCTCGGAAGTAAAATTCTTATTGACGGTGAGGAATATTTGGCTGTGGATGTCGGTGGTTTAGTTAAAGGCGATCATGTTGATATTTTCACTGAGACACCGATACATAAAACATATACTGCACATGTAGAAATAGTTAGATAACATGTTGTATATTGTACGAAATACACAATGCATGTTGATTTATATGTTATGCTATGGTATGATTTTTACAAGAAATATTTTTTAAATTATTGGAGGAATCAAAAATATGAAGAAAAAAATATTAACTATTCTTTTATGTAGCACCATGATTATATCAGCAGGTTGCGGCAGTGGAGCTGTAAATAATAAATCGAAGAGTGAAGCGACAACAGAGAATACTCACAAAGAAACAGAGATTAAAGTGTCCCCAGATAAATATACTTACTATGTAAAAGATTATGTGGGTAAAAATTTAGCGAGCGTTGGATACACTGCCTTCGGTGGTTTTCGTGCAGACGAGTATGGTCAAGGTTATGTAAAATTTGTTCTGGAGAATAAAGACGGAAAATATATTGATGCTGAAGACGAAAATGAGTTAAAAAAATACATGGTCGTAGCTCAGGATGTAGAGCCTAACACAGAAATCAAATTTACTTATAGTAAAGATGAAAACGGAAAAGAAGACGACAATCTTGTAAAAACTCAGACAGTCGAAGAAATTTTACTTTATGTCGATAAAGTTGGTATAACTCATGACAAGGTATCTATGACTAATATTAAACCGGCATCCGATGAGACAACTTATTATATTCGTGATTATGTTGGGCGAAATTTATACGATTGTGGGTTTACTTCTTTAGCAGAAGATCGACGAGACTCTTATGGTAAAACATCGATCAAATTAACTCCTAATAGTGGCGACGGTTCTTACATAGATGTAAAAGATAAGGAGTCACTTAAAAATTATGTTGTTACAAAACAAAGCGTAGAACCAAATACAAAACTGACATTTGATATTGGTGATTACGATGTTGTTAAAAACCAGAACATAGAAGAAATTGAATTATCGGTAGCTGCGATAGAAAAATAAAATAATATAATACATAAAGCATATAAAGCTTGCATCCTTATTGGGGGGGGTGTGAGCTTTTTTTAATACAAATAAACAAAAAAAAGGAGATTTTATTATGAAGATTAAAGTATTTGGAGCAACTAACAGTGAAGATTTAGAAAGAATGGTAAATGATTTTTGCATGGATAAGACAATTCAGGATATTAAGTATCAGTCTATGTATGTAGGCACAAAGTTTAATCAGTATAGTGGGGCTATACTCGAAGGAATAATTGTTGATAGAGCTATGGTTATGTATGCAGATTAGAAAGTGAACGCCAGAAATGTGGTGCTCTTTTAAGTTATGATGAACAGGAAGATGTGTATAAAGAAACTTCTAGCTAGAACTACTGGATTATCCTGTTGTGAAAAAGGTTCTGTCGCTCGTTCTGAAAAATACATCATATGTCCGCAGTGTAAAAAAACAAAGTTGTTTTAACAGCTACAAGATAAGAAGGAGGGTCAAACGATGGACAATAACGACATTCTCGAATACGCTCAGAAGACGGGTTGTGACATAGATGGGGACGTAATTTATATTGAAGGTAGGGCGTATTACGTTCATATAATGAAAGGAATTGTTAAGGAGATTAAAAATGATTAAATTAATTGTTATTATGTTTTTAGTGGTGTTTATATTTAAAATTTTTCCCATTTCAAACTATGATAGATGTTATGAGGAAAGAGAAGGCGAAGGATACGCCATTTTTGGTTGCTGTTATGGATTGACTGGCGGAACTCGGAATACCGGTTATTTACAAGAATCTTGCATCAATTGCCCGTACTTGGTATTAGCTGATGACGAAAAGGAGAAAACAAATGATTAAATTAGAAAATGTGGTTCTGGCGAACATTTACAAGCAGCGTAAGAACCACAAGCTTGATGAATGGCGTGAATTCTGTAAGTGGATTGAGGAACTTCCGTATAGTGAGCTGATTACCGGAAAGGAGGGGCAGGTCAATGGATGACAATAAAATATCCGTAAAAGAAGCTCTTGAGAAATTGTAGGATCGATTCACAGCAATGGAATATTTGACCGATAAAGACAGTGAAAAATAAGAGAATATATCGGAGTTATTGAAAATCGAATTTATAATTTTGAAACGGAGCTGTCTCGCTTTTAAGGAAACCTTGGCGGTTCATTTAAACTATACGAAGAACTCGCGAAAAATACGATTCCTATTATGAGAGAAAGACTAGGCTGGTTCGGTGACGGATTGCGTAAGACCTAGTAGGATAGATGGTAAGTAGCACCTTACCCTTTCTCTTTTGTATTTCAGCGCAGGAAACATTTCAAAAATATTAGCGAAAATTACATTTTCTTTAATGGAGGAATGATGTATAATTATATACAGATATTGTCCTTACTATTAAAGAAAGGGCTTGCTGAAGGGAGGCAGGTAAATGGAAGACAACATGAAAGAATTTATTGCGTATAGCAGAAAACTTCTGAGAAGTCTTACAAAACTCAAAAAGTTATTAGATGATGCGGAATACGATGAAGCAAAACAGATGCTTGATGAGTTAATTGAAGACACACAGAAAGATATTGAAGCTTAATAGTTGTCTGTATGAAAGAACCTGTGGTTAAAAATCGCAGGCTCTTTCTTTTTTTACAAAAATTCGTTAAAAATACAGCTTCTTTAATGGAAAGGAGATGGTAACATGAAGACGAAAGAGGATACTATTACATATGAGATAACTATAGATAAAATAGCACTTAAGAATAAGATTTTTGAGTGGCTGTTTTATATAGGATATAATGGAGTAATTTTATCATTAATTTATTACCATTTGATTCATTAATTTTATTAAAAGACTTGGTGTTATACTGAGTCTTTTATTTTTTTTAGGAGAGTTGAAATATGATGCTGTTAATAATTAGCACTATTACTTTCTTGGTTGGCATATTCATCTGCTTAGATGCTGGTTCAGTTAGAGGTACGACTATTGGATATTTTATGACTATAACTTCTGGATTGTTTATATGTGCTGCCTTATTATTTTTCGGATTTATGGAGTAGAAGGAGATTAATTATGAAAAAGATTAAGAAAATTTGCAAGAACAAAAATAAAGAAAATAACAAAAAATATCCAGTGAGAGTTATTTATGACAATGGAAGTCACATTCTTATTCCGGATTCACACCAGTTCGGTAGCTTTTGCATTAAACATGGATGTAGTATGGCGGCTACAAGCATCGCTTTACAATTTTTAGGTATTAAGCAAAAAGACGGTACAGCATGGAACCCACTCGAGTTATATCAGTATGCTAAAAAATATATCGGCGGGTTCAATGGAAGTAAGCTTAGTATATTTGGATGCAAAATTTTAATTAATAAAATTGCGGATGCGCCTAAAGCTAAATGGTATCCAATAACTGGAAGAAATAATAAAGCCGTTAAGAAAAGAATTAGACGAGCTTTAAGGAATGGAAAGATTGTATTGTTCGAACAGAAAGACCCGATACATACAGTTGTCTTCTTGGGATTTAATGAAAAAGGAGACAAGGTTAGGATAGCTACTTATGGAAAAGTGCAGGGTACTACTTTAGCTACGCAAGTGAATAGAAAAGCTTTACATGGTGTTTCTGGAGCTAAACTTCAAAAAAAGTGGTTCAGTGGAAGTAAATATGGTGCTGGATATTTGATTGTGGGGTGATTGTATGTTATATGCTATTCCATCACGAGAAGAATATGAAAAGATGTTAGAAGGTGTTTTAAAACCAGTATACGGTAAAATGAGCCGGGATGAGTACGATGATCGATATTCTGTTCTAGAATTAGGTGTGATAGAAAATCTGATTACACCACAACAATATGTAGATATGTTTAATCAGCTATTAGCTATGTATCAAGATTCTAGACCGAGCTTTGAAGATCATTTTGGACCAAGAGAATTTATTTAGGAGGTTGTTGTGATATTTATAGTTAAAGTCGGCGACGATTATACAGAAGAAGATTTGACGAGTTTACACAAAAGACTCTCGGATGAGTTAAATGAGGGAAAGAATAATACAGTTATGTGTTTGCCTCCCGATTGTGATTATGACTGCATTAATGAATATGACTTGAAAAATACTGAAATCGTAGTCAGCAAGATTTAAAAGGAGGTTATTGTGTTATGGGTGGTAACAACATAAAAGAGAATGGGTCAGGTAAATATGATCCTACGGCATATAATGCTATTCGAAATGTCAGCATGGACGAGCAGGCTGAAGAAGAGAAATTTAAGAAGCTTCTAGGCACTATATTTAATTTATGTGAATTATCAGGCTTTCATTTAGAAGAAAGAATAGTAGTTAAAAACAAACGAACAGGAAGGATTTGGAGGTAATAAATATGGGATGGTTATTTACAATCGGTTTTATGATCGCAGGTTGCGTTACCGGAAATACGGACGCGTTTACATGTGCCGGATTATTTGCCATAGCCGGAGCAATAGCTTTTAATTGTGGCGGTAAGTAGAAGAGACTCATGATAAAGAAAAAAGGGAGACCTAAGAAAGAAGACAATAAGGTGTTTGGTTATA
>UMAP01030183.1_pt1 | contig 32649 bp, 31 predicted proteins | sample 1963731 | NCBI WGS metagenome assembly UMAP01 (sample SAMEA4835918, study PRJEB28245) | human gut metagenome | biome: gut microbiome; material: fecal sample | place: Denmark | collected 2008 | reverse complement strand
TTTTGAAACATTCATTTTACTAATAGCTTCATCAACTGAATTTAAAGGTCTAGTATATCTCCAATCATCTTCCCACATATAACCATTTTTCATTAAAAAATTCTTTAATAAAAATTTATTAAAAGTTAAAAATGTTTGGTGGTCATGCTCATACATCCAATTCATGAAATCTAAATATCTAGTATTAAGTCCGTGAGCTAGATCAAAACCATTGCCTATTAAAAATAACTTTTTCATATATCTAAATCAACGAGTAAATTTACTTGATTTTAAATTCTTTTCGTAAATTTAATTCTTCGATGATAGAATTTATTTTTACCTTCATTTGATCATATAAACCTTCTTTTATATAAAGATCATTTAGTCTAATTTTTAATGTATCCATAGGATTTGTTATTTCCCCAAAATAATCATATTTCAATTGTACGACTATTAATGTACAATAAGCCATAAGTTTATATATGTTATCTTGATTAGATCTATCTTGTAGAAGATAATTAAACTGCATAAATTCAGATAAAATAGTTATAACATCTTTTGACCCATACAAATAAAGATCATTAACCAAATCATTTAATTTTTTTTGATTAAGTTTTCCCATCTCATTAAGATCAACGAATACTTTAGCCTCATTTATTAGTTCTATTCCCTTTTCTAACATTAATGATCTTTTATTTTTCAACACTTCATTTTCCATATATTTTCTATTTTGCCAATAAGAAATAATAAAACCAATGATAGAAACTGTACTCGGAATAATAATAGATAACCATTCTATATTTATCATTCTACTTTTCCCAATCTTTTAATGCTTCTTGCACATAGTCTGTAGTAAGAATCTTTTTAACAGTTCCTTCTACATCTAATCTCTTTGTATTATGACTTGTATAAGATTCATCTGCTTGTGTATGCACTTGTCCATTCACCATGAATTTATCATAGTTTAGATCTCGACTATCTGCAGCTACTCTGTAGTATCCGCCCATATCTTCAGCTCGTAATCTTTCTTCTCTTGTCATCAATGTCTCATACAGTTTTTCGCCATGTCTTGTTCCAATGATCTGTGCTCCTGTATCTCCAAACAATGATTGAACTGCTTTTGCCAGATCTCCAATTGTAGAAGCATCTGCTTTTTGAATAAATAGATCGCCTGGATTAGCATGTTCAAAGGCAAATTTTACTAGATCAACAGCTTCATCCAAGTTCATCAAGAATCGTGTCATATTTGGATCTGTAATGGTAATTGGATTCCCTGCCTTGATCTGATCAATAAACAATGGAATAACACTTCCTCTTGAACACATTACATTTCCATATCGAGTACAACAAATCACTGTATTTCCTCTTTCCGCTGCAACTCTAGCATTGGCAAAGATAACATGTTCCATCATTGCTTTAGAAATACCCATGGCATTGATTGGATAAGCAGCTTTATCTGTACTTAAACAAACAACTCGTTTTACATTGTTTTCAATTGCTGCATGTAGTACATTGTCTGTACCAACAATATTTGTACGAACAGCTTCCATAGGGAAGAATTCACAAGATGGCACTTGTTTTAATGCAGCTGCATGGAAGATATAATCCACTCCTGGCATTGCATCACGAACAGACTGTATATTACGAACATCTCCAATATAAAATTTAACTTTATTGGCATATTCTGGATATTTAGCCTGTAGATCATGTCTCATATCATCTTGTTTCTTTTCATCACGTGAAAAGATACGAATTTCTCCAATATCTGTAGTTAAAAAATGTTTTAGAACAGTATTCCCAAAAGATCCTGTTCCTCCTGTAATCATTAATGTTTTTCCACTAAATGCTGACATATTAATTTTCCTCCTCATATATTTAGTAATCTATTTATTCCTTTTCTACAATAAAAGCTTAAGAAAATTCCAAGATTAATAATCATTAAATATAAAAAAAGCCTATACGAAAATGTCTGATTTCCCAAAAATATATTACCCCAATAATTTACAGCTTGTATTAAAAATATATTGAATAAATAACTTTCTAAAGACATCTCTCCTAATTTTACTAAAATGCGTTTAATACTTTTGTTAAAAAATTTTATAATAAACACAAAAACAAAAATTATAGAGATTGATAGAAAACCGTAAGCTAGATCACTAAGCCAAGAAATATTTTTAAGTGAGGATAGTGTTTTGACTATGAATATAACTATACCAAATAGAAATAAATTGATAAAACTACTCTGTGCATTATTTCTTATTTTTTTCGCTACGATTGTTCCAATAAAGAAAGAAATCATTCCAACAATAATTTGAGATAAATGATTATATAGATGTTCATTAATCATTGACAAAAGTATCATAAATATTATTAAGGCAAAGATTATGCTATCAATCTTTAATTCTTCACGCCCCCTATCTAACCACTTAAATATAAATGGATAAATTAAATATAAAGGAATAAGAGCGGCAACATACCATGCTCCTTTATGTTCTATCCAAAAGGATAATAAACTTAATTCGTAAATAAAAAGTAAAAAGTTGTTTTCTATAACTAAATATTTTAGTCCGTACCAGACTCCCGCTATCAATAAATACGGTACTATTAACCTAATAGCCCTTCTAATATAAAAATCAATAATATTTCCATTTCTTTTTAGAGAATAATACAAACCTATACCAGACATGAATAAAAAAATATTCACTCCCATTCCACCATAACTTACGATTATAGAAATATTATTTGGTAATGGAACAATTGATACAGCATGACATATCAATATCATTAACGTAGCAAAGCCAAATATTTCTGGTCTAAATTTAATAAAGGGATGTCTACAACCTATCACTTTTTTCCTCCTTAATTACAGCTTTCTAAAAATCTCGCCATGTTATCGATATATTTTTCTTTTGAAAACATTTCCTCTGCATATTTATAAGCACTCTTTTTCATATTTAAAATGTCTTCTTCTCCCATTTGAAGAATATGATTTAACATTTCTACTAAAGTATAAACAGAATTATCTTTTATTAAAAATCCATTTTCATTATTTTTAACAAATAAATCTGTACCATTAACCCTAGTACAAATACTAGGTACCCCCAATTTCATAGCTTCACAAAATTTTGTAGAAACTCCTGCTTTGGCATACCTTCTATTTTGTCTAAGTAACACAGAAAAATCCATATTTTTCACTATTCGCAAAACATCTTCATGATTTAATCTTCCGTGGACAAAAATGCCAAACCTCTTTAAATCATGCACATTTATTAACTTCATTATTTCTTGTATAGAAGGACCAATAATATCAAATGATATTCGAATCTTCTTTTCATTAACAATCAAAAGAGCTTTTAAAACTTCTTTTAAATAATCTTTATGAGAAACGCTACCAGCAAAAACGAGTCTTATATCACCATCTTTCTTCCAATCTTTAATTCTTCTTACTTCATTTTCTTTAATAAGTGTTGGAAATGTAGGCGGTAAGCATATAACATTACATCCTTGCGATTTATAATGTTGTTCAAGAAATGAACTAATGACAATGATATTCTTACATTTTTGATCAGTGTATTTTTTTTGTAAATCTTTTTGTTTAATAATTAGGTTTGCTGATATACTTCTATTTTTTTCTGTCTCCATCCATTCAGTAGTTTCAATAATTAACTTATACTTTAATATCTTACTGAATTTCCTAAATTTTTTTTGCAGAATAATAGAATTAATTTCATATAATATTAATATATCCGGATTTAGTTCACCAATGATTTTTTTAGCATGTGGAAATGTTTCATTAGCTAAAAGAAGATCTATATTCCATTTTATTCCTCTGATTTTTCCTTTTCCTTTTATCGGGGGTAAATAGTGATAAACCACAGTTCTATCTGACAATAATTTCTCCCCATTTTTAGGTGTAACACAAACTATATCAACCTTATATCCTAAAGATTTAAATATTTCTGACCTATTACGTACATGAATTGCAGAAGCTGAATTAGGTTCTCCAATATCTCCAAAATATACTATTCTTTTACTGTACATATAAAGTGTCTACCTCATCAACATATATGTTTTTCTATTTCTTTTTTTGTATAATAAGGAGTTATAATCGCAGAAACCAGTGTCGCACAAACAGTTCCTAGTAAAACTCCTGTTACACCCATATCAAGATACAATAAAAAGATTAAAGACAATGGTATATTGATAATGCCCTGGATTATTGCAACGGGAACTAATACATTCATTAATGAAAGTCCATTAGCAATTTGTGAATAAATAGCATTCCACATGTATATTATCGTATATATTCCCATTAAAGGGATTAATCCTACAGGATAATATAATTCTTGTTGTAACCAAATGCCAGCCAATGGTTTAAAAATAATAACTAATAACACTACTCCTAATATACCTAAAAACATTAATTTATACATGGAATTAATGCTATTTTTTATCATTCTATAATCATTTTTTGATTTTGCAGCCGCTGTTCTTGACCAATATGGTGCAATTAACATTGTAAAAAGAGCTGTTCCAACTGAAAATAACTTATTTACTATACTATAACTCGTTACTTCTGCTGGACCTATAAAATGAGAAATTATTAGATTATCTGTAGTAAATAAAACTAATGCTGCAATTTGAACAATAAAAAACTTTAGTCCCAGATTCGTTGTTTCCATCGCTTCTTTTTTTGAATAATATTTAAAATTTGGTATAAAAGCTCTATTTTTTTTTAATAGTAAACCACTAAAAATGATAGAAACTATAAAATCTGAAAATCCATATAGAATCGCAACAAGCAAAATACTAGGTGAATTATTTTGTATTAATAAAAAAACTCCAAGTAACATTAATAATTGTTGAAGCACTCCCATCAAACCAACTGTACTGTTACTTTGAATTGCATAATAAATACTCTTACATAAAGAAAGCCAAAAATTTATACCAACAAAAATTATACTTATTAGCATAATAAACATTAAATTCTCATCAAAATCAATTACTCCAAACAATGCTTCCCAATTTACAAAACTAGATAAAATAGATCCTATAACAATAACAATGAATACAATTAATGCTAGCATTATATAAGCACTAGAAATATATTGACGTATATGCTCAATTTTTTTCTCATCTTTTTTTACTAATGTCTCTGCTAGTTTATTTCTTAAACCATTTCCTATACCAATATCAAAGTAACTTATCCATGAAAGAACATTTAAAATAGTTGTCCATACTCCATATTTTACTTCACCCAAATAAAAAAGCACCACTGGCACATATATATAACTAATTATCATGGACAGACCTTTATAGACTGTCCCAAAAATCATATTCTTTTTTACTTGTTTTTCACTAAGATCGACAAAATTCACAGATCTAAACTCCTTTCATAAATAATCAACTAATCATTATTATCATTAATCATTAGTTAATAGACTTTCATATATCGTATATAATACATTATTATTTATATCTCGATTATGCGTCAATTTAGCTCTATTACTTGCATTCATCCCCAATTTTAAAGCTAATTCAGGATTATCAAAGACTTTCTTTATATAATATGCAAGCTTGTATGATTCATTAAAAGGATAAACATATCCTTCTATGTTATTTTTCAACATATCTCCGCATCCACCTACATCACTTGCAATACACGGTACACCTAATAACATTGCCTCTCCTAAGGAATTTGGTGAATTTTCGATGGAAGAAGGACAGATAAATAAGTTACTTTTCAACAACTCTCTTTTCATTTCCTCAGCACTTAACATATCAAGAAAAATCACTTGTTTTTCTAAACTATATCGATTAATTAACTTTTTTATATAATTTCCATAAGTATTTCCTTTTACAAAATTTCCTTTAAAAATATTCTGACCTGCAACTTTTATCTTTAAGTTAGGATATACATCTTTTATAAGATTTACAGCATTCAATACTTTATGAAATCCTTTTATAGGATATGAGGCTTGACTTATAAAGATTTGATATGGATAGCAATGTTCATAATCCCAACTATCAGTATAAAAAACTTCACGCAAAGATTCATTACACTTATAATATTTGACATCAGGATTAATAAGTTTTACACAGGCTTTATCCCAACTAGTTCTTCCTATAACATGTTTGATCTCTTTTAACAATTCAGTCTCCTTTTTTCCTCTGAAAATATATGATTTTTTTAGAGCTTTCAAAGAACAATGTCCTTTTAACTCAGACAATGTAAAACTATTAAATACATTATATGGAATATCAGCCTCAAAATGATTTGCATAATAACCAACCAGTCCTTGTATTGAAACAATACACCTATTAATGTATCCACATTTTTTTGCTATTTTAAAAAATTCTAAAGAATAAAGAAATTCAGTGCCCCAAAAATGAATAATATCCGGTTTTTTACTATCTAATATTGCCTTGAAAATCTTGATAGAATTACTATTCGAGTCCAAATTTTTTGTAGCTTCAATATACGTCATGGGAATACCATAAGATGAGAAATTTGCTCTTTTTGCTTCTAATACTTGTTTATTTTCATAATTTGGATAGCAATATATTAATTCTACGTTTTCTAACTTTAATAATGCCTCAGACATTCCCTCTAACCAACCGCCAACAAAATTTTTATTTTCTAAATTTTTTATCTCATATATTTTAGGTAAAATTATATTACCAACCCATAAAATTTTCATCATGCTTCTCCTTTATTAGTTTTTTATCACTTGACATTGGAAAATATATAAAAGCAAGAGGAATAATAATTAGCACAGGATAAACTACATTTGACTGTGCTAATGCCGTATTAAAATAAAGCGATATATATAATATTATCGTGCTTCTTTTTAAATTGCTTTTTAACGGTCTAAACATCCACCATAAAGCAAAAAACAAAGGAACTACTCCCCAAGCTGCCCCAAACCTCAGTAGTTCTGCTGCAGCAAATCCTGTTTCCTCTGAATTTAATAACATATCAATATTGGCATATCCCACACCAAATGGATGTTGTATAATACTTCTCGTTGTTAGTAAAATTGTACCTACTCGTGCTGCACTAGATTGATTTTCAACCAACGAAATACTTCCATTAGGAAACAACTTTTCTATCACAGTAGTTTGAAGTATGCTATCCATGCCTCTGATTTGTAAATCTATAAATAATATTATTATTCCAATACACATATATATTAAAATATTAGATTTATTTAATGATTGTTGATTTCCTTTTGATACAAAAATAAGATAGAAAAGGATAAGCATGGTTAATCCAATGTAACCTGTAGTTGATTGAGAAGTAAACAATGTAACTATCAGTATTGCTAATAGCATCTTAGGATTTTTTAATTTTATGTATTTATTCATAAATAAAAGTATAAAAACTGCTATATTAAGTACCATTTGGTATACTCCTGGCTCAGTAAAAATCCCAGAATTTCTACCATCCACACTTCTCATTGTATATAAAAACAAACCTCTACAAACATAATGTATTTCTTTATAGTTCTCTGAATCACTATAAATTCTATATGTCATTAAAGAATTGTATTCAGGTACTAAAATCTCATAAAAACGTGGAAATATTGAACTCAATCCCCATAAAAATAAACTGCATATAGCTAAAAAAGATATGACTTTCACTAATCTTTCAAACACATTTTCCCTATTATATATTACAACTATAGCTACAATATATATTGAACTTAGAATTGATAGAACAGCTTCAAGACCAATTCCACCTACTGTAAATCTTATAAAAAAAGCAAATAATATTATTATAACTGATGCTAAACCACACCAATTTGTTAGTCTTTTGCTTTTCAAAAACACCCACCCAATAAAGATAATAGTAATAGGTAACATATACGGTTTTAAAAAAGTTTCACTTAAATTTGTTTGATTCCATATTAGCATAAAATATATTAGAATATATCCTAATAAAGTATTGGGGCTGAATTTTATACGCACAATATTTTCCTTTCTTTATAAAAGAGATCATTTAATATATATAATACAATTAATTAAATAATATACCCTTTTCCTTCTTTTTTTAGTAAACTTTTCATTTCTACTTTTTTATCTTTTGTGATATTCCCTATAATATAAGAATCATCAAAATATGGTTTATTATCTTTCTCTTCTTCGATTTTCTTTAGATAATTTTCCATAGAGGAAATTTTTGCAGCTGGAACTCCAGCATAAACGTTTCCTGATTGAAGATTTTTAGTTACAACACTCCCAGAACCAACAATAACATTATCTTCAATAGTTACACCAGGTAAAATAATAGATCCTGCACCAATAAAAACATTGTTACCAATCTTTACTGGAGATATTTTTGTATAGCCTAAGAATTTTTTCATGGATGCATCATGGGCTAAAATATGTACTCTCGGTGCTAATGTAACATTATTTCCAATTTCGATTAACCAACAATGACCAGGGTCAATTATTACTCCATATTGGGTATCAAAGTTTTCTCCAAATACTAACCCATCTTTTTTTAATTTATCTAAATCTATAGTTCCTCTAAATTTTGACTTTATTTTATCAATTAGAGTTAATTTCATCATTAATGCATCCTCCCATTATTGCATAATACTCACTTATTTTTTCTTCATTACTATAATTACGCTTTTCCAAATATATTTTATACATATTTTGATTTCTTATCATCTTAATTATTCCTTCAGAAATTGATTTAGCATTCATGTCTACAATTATTCCTTCATTATCATTTATCTGATCTTTAACAGTTTCATAATTCGTAACAACTATTGGTTTATTCAAAATCTTTGCTTCATCTAGAACCATGGATTTTCCTTCATATTTTGACGTTTGAACAATAATATCTGAATTATATATATATGGATAAGGATTCTTTCTAACCCCTATTAACTCAACGCAGTCAGATAAATGTTTATTTTGGATACTATGATTTAACTCTTCTTTTAACTCTCCATCTCCAAGAATAAACCATTTAAACGGTATACCTGATTGTTTTAGCATGAATGCAGCATCAATCGCCATATCAAATCCTTTTAATGGTGTTAATCTTCCAATAGAAAGAATAATTGTTTCCATATTTTTTTTGTATTCTTCTGGATAATACATTTTTGCTTGTCTATAAATGGATTTTGAACTAACTAAATTGGGTAAATAAATTATTCTAGAAATATGTTCTGGAAATGTATCTTTTAATATATCCACACATTTCTCTGATATGCCAACAATATTATCAACCTTATAAAAATATTCAGAATCAAATGTTTTATCTGCATTTATTTTCGAATAATCAGTGTGTATAAAAGATACTTTTTTATGAGCATTTACTTTATCTACTATATAATATAAAGATTCTCCTTCTAGATATGATATAGCAACGTCATAATGCTTACCCATTTCAGGAATAACTTTTTTATAAAATTTTTTCCATCTAATTTGTCCTTTATTATATCCTGATACTGCACGAACTTTAGAAACAATAGTTCCTACAATCTGTATCAAATTAATATAAAGCATTTTTAAACTAAATATTTTTTTTATATCATTCAAAAATAAGCATTGTAGCTTCTTTTCAGTAGAAACTAAGTTAACCTTTTCAGGTATTATTTCCATAAAATCACCTTGTTCTTTGAACAAAAGCAAATCTACATCATATTTTTCATAATCAAACAACTCTAGTAAATTGATTAAACTACGTTGCCCACCTCCATTTATCATTTCGTTAATAACAAACAAGACTTTTTTCTTCATATTAATCTCCTGTTTTATAAAGTTTCTTCGATTATTTTCCCATAAAACGTTAACTTATCATTGATGTTTTTGGAACAGTTCTGTTTCCACGTTAGTTTATATAAATACGTATCTTCTCTGATTTGTTTCCATTTCTTTTCATCATATGGCTTATCTAATACTTTGAATAATTCATCACAATTCGGATTATTTGGTGTGATTTTATTAAACATCTCAGCAATACGGTTGTCATTTTTCTGAGCGAGCACTATTAGATAATCCAAAAAAAGATAATCAATCATGATTTCATTTTTTCTCCAATACTCTAAAACAAAGTCTAATATTGTTTTAAATATCCATCTGTGCTCAATATCGCACGCTAATGAATAATTTGCAAAATAACCTGCTGCTACAGAAGCATGAAAGTAGTCTGGTCGTTTTATTGACCATAAAGAATAATTGAAATACTCATCAAGCACAGGAGCTGTGCAATAAAAAGTTGAATCCAACCACATCCCTCCGTGGTTTGATAAAAGCATAAGTCTCAAAATATCTGAATAATGTGTTCTGCTAATTATTCCTGCCTCGTGTTTGTCTTTTATCCATTTAGGAATGTCTACATATTGTTGATAATTCTCTTCTGTTAGAACAATAACTCTGTGATTTCCTGCATTTCTTTTAATAGATTCTATGCAGGATTTTACGATATCTGGAGCTCGTTCTAGCCCTTGCCACCAACAAATCCAAATGCAATCTAAATACTCTGATTTAGGAAATTCTACATTTTTATGATTAAAGTCATATTTTTTTAAAAATTCACTGAATGTTTTTTCATAATAGCGAATCATAATATCATGCTTTCTTAACAAATGTTGTTTTCTAGATTCGTTCTCATAATAACCATTATGGTTCATTATTTGTATATCTATCTTAGCGCGAAAAGTCTCCAATCCCTCTTTAAAACTAGTTTCTTTTGCAATTCTTCTCGTAGAATCAATTTCTTCAATGCATCGACGAATAATTCTCTTTAAACTTTTATGGTTTGACATTTTATTCTCCCTTTTTACTTAAAAATGAATAATATTGTTCTAGTATTACGTGTGCATTGTTAATGTCATATATACTATCTTGCAATTCTTCAGTGTTGAATTTTCTAGGTTTCTGTTTTGCTTTTTCAATAGCATTTATCCAATCTTTTATCGAGGCTTCTAATGGAATAAATTCAACTTTTGAATTAAATTTAACTTCATTAGGTACTTTATTAGAAAAAATACACGGTAAATCAGAAAACTGCGCTTCGATTCCCACAACAGGAACACCTTCAAAATGAGAAGGCATTACGAATACATCCATTGCCTGATATAATTCATTCACGTCAGACCTATTGCCTAAAAATCTTACTTTTTTATCTAATCCAAATTCATGAACTTGTTTTCTAATTTCATTTTCTTTTTCTCCTACACCTACTAATAACAATAATGTTTGAGGGTTTCGATTAATATATTCATTAAATAATTCAATTAAGAATTTGTGATTTTTTTGATATGATAATCTTCCAACATGCCCAATTACGAATTCATTCTGTATATTTAATTCATTACGTTTCTTATCTCTAATATTTTCATTAAATACAAATTTATTAATATCTATGGCATTTGGGATAAAAGTGTATTTTTCTTTTCCAAATAAAAAAGCTCCTGCTTCTTGTCCACAGGCACAATAATCAGTAGCTACTTTTGTGATTCTAAAGCGGAAATACTGTTTTAAAAAATATTTAAAATCCTTATCTATTGACGTATTGTGGCTGTGAGCAATACGGATAGGAATACCTGCTTTTTTTGCTGCTTTTAATGGTAAGTAACTCATAGCATCTATATGTGAATGTATGATTTTATATTCTGGATGATCTTTAAAAAAACGTTTCATCCATTTAAAATATTTTAGATAATTTTGAGGATATAATCTTGGAGCATAATAGATTTTTCCACCTAAGGATTCAATTTCATCATCATAGTCGCTTCTATATGGTCGATGAGTTAAAAAGTCGAATTGGATCTTTGTTCGATCAATATGCCTATAATAATTCATTAACATGGTTTCTAAACCAGCCCTATGCATATCATTTACACATTGCAGAATGCGAATCATTTCCTATTCTCCTTATACAACTTTAATGTTTTATCTACTACTTTATCCCAATCATATTTGGATAGGATATAGTCAGCTGCTTCTTCCATATATTTATTAACCAATTGTGAATCATTCACCAATAAAGTAAGTTTATTTTTCAAATCTTCAACATCACTTTTTTTGAAGATCACAGCTTTATCGTCTACTACGCTCGAGCATTCTTCTATATTGCTTACTAGGCAACAATTTCCATAACTCATTGCTTCTAGTAGACTTAAGGGCATACCTTCTAAATCACTAGGCAAACAATAAATATAAGCATTACTATATAATTCATCTAGGACTTGTCCTTGAACAAATCCAGTGAAAATAATATTTTTATTGTTTTTTGCCATTTCTTTTAGTTTTTCAAAATATTCATCTGTATCACTGGATCCACCGGCAATTACTAGTTTTTTATCAGTTTTTATCTGGCTATAAGCTTCGATTAGATAATGGATCCCTTTTTCAGGAACGATTCGTCCTAAATACAAAATGTAGTCATTTTTATTTAGCTTGAATCTTTTCTGAATAAGGTTTGCTTCAACGATACTAGGCTTATTTACACCATTTGGAATAAACACTGTTTTTCTTCCATATGTATTTTGGAAATACTCCTGAACCCCTTTGGATAAGACAATAATTTCGTCTGCGTATTTTACAGCACATTTTTCACCCATCATGATATAAGTACTGGCTAATTTGCCCCACTTTGCTCTTTGATGATCCAGGCCATGAATCGTTGCAATGCAGCGCTTACCAAACAGTTTAGGAATCCATAAGGTAGCGCAAGGACCTTCTGCATGAAAATGAACAACATTACAATTTGAAAAAGCAGCCTGAATACTTGCAAAGAAACTAGCACTCATTGCGGATAAACCTTTTTTATCAATAGTAAGGACCGATTTCAAATGAATTCCTTTATATTCGCTTAAATGATTCTCTTCAATGCTTTTATCCATGACATGCTTACCTTTACGGTTATAACAAGTCACATCGTGTCCTCGCTGTACCATCCTGGTCGCCAGCTCTTCAACAACAATTTCAATTCCACCTTCACGAGATGGAATTCTTTTATGACCTAACATTGCAATTTTCAATGGTTATCTCTCCCTAATTATTTCGCTCCACTTCCATGAATAACAATTCTTACTGTTTTTACAAGAAGTGTTACATCCAACCAGAAGTTCCAGTTTCGATAATAATAGTCATCTAGTTCTAAACGCTCTTCAAAACTTACATCACTTCGTCCATGTGTTTGCCACATGCCAGTAACTCCTGGCTTACAATTAATAATCGATTTGTAAGCATATCCCATATCTTCTTTTTCTCTTAAAAGATATGGTCTTGGCCCTACAATACTCATTTCTCCTCTTAATACATTTATAAACTGAGGAAATTCATCCAGACTTTTTTCTCTCAACATTTTTCCTGCTTTGGTTATTCGAGGATCATTTTCAAGTTTCTTATTTGTCAAGTATTCTTTCTTTATTGCTGGATCTTTATCCATTAAATCTTCAAGAACCTGCTCTGCATTAGGAACCATAGTTCTAAATTTATAGATTTTAAATGGCTTTCCATCTTTTCCTATTCGCTGTTGAGTAAAAAAAATAGGATCTTTATCTCCTTCTTTTCGATTTTTGTAATATACATAAATCGAAAGAGGAATCAAAGCAAGAATACCAACCAAAGAACCCAAAATATCCAATATACGTTTTGCCAACTTAGGCAATGTACGTATGGTTCCTCGACTCGTTGAAGTTACCAATAATCCATCATAATCTTCAACTTTTGTATCAAAAGTAATGAGTCCCTCAACTCGAGGTAAGAATTTTATGGTTTTTACCTTATCTGCGATTCGACGATAAATTAATTTCATATCGTGTTTTCCCATTTCTGGGATCGCTAGAAAAACCAACTCAATATTTTCTTCTTCAATAATTTTTTCCAATTCACTTAGTGGCTTAACATTTTCTCCTGTTAAGACAATCGTTTGATTAATGTCTCTGAAGAAATTACTATTGTTACAATTAATATATGCTTTTACATCCGTCAGTGCGAAACGATTCCCTTCACATACTGTACCTAGTGATTTTGCTGTTTTTCCCGCCCCAATAATTACCGTATTCTTTTTAAAGTACTTTCTAAAAATAATTCTTGTGTAACGATTACATAAGACAGCAAAGCAGAAATAAATAAATGTCATCAATCCAAATAACAAGACATTTACCAAATTAATTGGAAATAGAAGTAATCCTATCACAAAGAAAACCGTATGCGATAATATAAGAAGACGTATTTCATCCCACAGCAATAAAGACTTATCTCTATAACGGCCTAATGCAAATTGAACAACGATATAAACAATTGCTAATTTGCATACCAAAACCCCTCTAATAGGAAATAGCATTAGTATTAACAATACAAATAACAATTCTAAAGAAGCATTTAATATACCTATTTTTGTCATATCAAATTCAAATTAACCCTTTCTTACATAAAAAAAGGTATAGTCCTCCCAACCCATACAAAATGGGCATTTGAACTATAACCAAGATAAACTTATTCATGCGGTAAACCAGCTACAAACAAGTAATCTATTCTTTCCTTTCCAATGAAACTCCTGCGATCCATCTCTGATTTAGAAAGAATAAATCCAAACTTGCTAATCGGTTTCTCTTATCATACTTTACAATATTAGACTCCAACCCTTTCAAAGTACCATGATCAATAACAATCTTATTATTCTCCAAATGTCCATAGGACATTGGTAAAACATGATTATCATTTAACAATACAGTCAATATTTGAATCTCCTCTTTCTGCAATGCAGAAACATGATCATATTGTAGCTGTTTGATAAAACCTTTTTTTACTTCCTGTTTTCTTAACCATTCGTTAAATTCCAACTGATCAAACTCTGTTTTTACAAAAACATAACCTGGGAATAATGACTTTAGTTCATTCGCTTTTCGATCCCTACGATAATATTCAAGTTTAGCACTAAATGCATGAATACCCTCGCTTCGATTCAAAAAAGCACAAAGTTTATCCTCGTACAAGGTTTGTACAAACAACACATACCAGTTCATAATTTAATACCTAACTTTCTTCCTAAAAAAATGGTGAATATTTGTACAATATCGATACAGCACACCATAAAACAAAATCTAAGAAATATAAGAAATATATTTCTCAAAGGTACAATAAGAACTCATAATCCTGGCTTTTCTTTTTTTGGGCCGAAAAAATGACCGCCCCCCGGACAAGTCCGGAAGAGAGCCGAATTACTTACTCATAATAGCAGAATCAATTAAATTTTTAAAGCCATGAAACCGTTATCATGAAAAAATAATTCCCTTTTATTTCCATAAAGCCATCCTATTATTAACCCATAGTTTGAAATAGACCAATTTGGCTAATTATTTATCTGAACAATTTAACTCTTCATTCCTCCTTAACATATATTTCCTATTTCGTTTATATACTTATGAGTATTATACTTTAAAGTATATTGTTTACCATGATTGTGAATTTTTTTATATATACTGTCATCAGACTTTAATTAAGAAAAAGCATTCAAGAAGTACCATACTACCAACTATAGAACAATATATCATTCTTTGACTAAAGCTCCAATTAGCACAGTTACTCATATTAGCTAGATGAAAAAGTAATTCGCTCATGTTTCTCAAATCATACACTGAAGCTTAAACAACAGGTTCAATGACAACATCTTTTAACAATGCTAGAGTAATAGATATAAGACAGGAGACAATAATATGTCAAAAGAGGTTGTAATCTTTAAAAATGGAGAATTGGAATTAGAGGTCAATATAACACCCGAAAAAGAGACTGTATGGCTTACTCAAGATCAAATGTCATCATTGTTTGATACTGCAAGATCTTCTATTGCTTATCACATCAATAATATTTTTAAAGAAGGCGAATTAGTTAAAGAGACTTCTGTCGAAATTTTCGACAGAAGTCAAGGAAAAGCATCACGCCCACCAATGTACTATAACCTTGATGTAATTATCTCTGTTGGATATCGTGTGAAGTCGCAAAGAGGCATTGCCTTTAGAAAATGGGCTACTTCTATCTTAAAAGACTATATGATTAGAGGATATGCTATAAACCAAAAAAGACTAGATGCTTTGCATAAAACTGTTGAAATTCAAACTAGAATACTTGCATCAACCTTAGAATTAGACGAAAAAGAAGTTTTAAACGTTATTGAAACTTATGCCAACGCCTTATCTTTACTAGATGATTATGACCATGGTTTACTTTCTAAACCAGAAGGAACAGATTTTATTTATCGTTTAAGTTACCAAGAGTGTCGAGAGTTAATTGATAAAATGAAATTTGATTCTGATGTTTTTGGTATAGAAAAAGAAGAAGGTAAACTTAATGGCATCTTAGCTGCCGTTTATCAAAATGTATTTGGTCAAGAATTATATCCAAGTATTGAAGAAAAGGCAGCCAATCTTCTATACTTCTTAATTAAAGATCATCCATTTGCCGATGGTTGCAAACGAATTGGTGCAACCATTTTTCTTGAGTTCTTAAATAAGAATAACCATCTTATCATAGAGGGTACTCCAATTATCTCTAATAGCGCTCTTGTCGCAATTACTTTGATGATTGCTGAATCTAGACCAGAAGAAAAAGAAACGATGGTCAGCTTAGTCATGAATTTCTTATCGAAATAATCCATTTGATTATTTGGAAATAATTTTTACTCTTTAGGTGGATCCAGAAATATTGGTGATATCTCATTAGTTTGTCCTACTGTCTATTGCGAAACTGATACCGGTGCCAGCCCAAAAGTTTATGCTCACAATCAAGATTTTCTGCCATATGTTCATGGAGAAAACGTTCGATACTCTTTACATACAGCTACAAAAACTATGGTAATGACAGCATTTGATATCTTTAATAATCCAGAAATCGTAAAATAAAACAACAAGGTTATCTATCCAAAAAATGGATAGATAACCTTGATTTTAATTTTCTCAATTTAACATCAGCTATAAACAAAGAAGTTTTATTCAATAAACTCTTTTGTCTTTTCTATTAAATACAATGGAATATTGGTAATCGATCCATCTGTTCGATATCCTCTTTTAGAAAATCGAATAGCTACTTTAGACTGATACTTCGAGATAAAATTTTTAAAAGATGCAGCGGATTTATCCTCTCCTGATTTTACTTCAATAGGAATAATATCAATACCATTCTGGAGAATAAAATCAATTTCCTGATTCTTACTTGAATAATAATGAATCTTTGATTCAAAATGTCTACGAAGTTGCTGTAAAACATAGTTTTCCGTAAAAGGTCCCTTAAATTGATAATTATCCTTTAAAAGAATTGCTTTATTATCCAATCCGGACATATGTTTTAAGAGCCCTGTATCAAATAAAAACAACTTAAATTGATCTAATTTATTAAATGCATTCAATGGATGTTCTATTTTCGATACATTATAAACCCTAACTATCAATCCTGCTGAAACTAACCATTCTATTGCTTCTTCAAAATCTCGTGCACGTGCCCCTTCTCGTACTGCGCCATACATGAATTTCTCATTTGGCTTTGCCAATTGTGTAACAATGCTCCTAAATACCATTAGGATTCTACCACTGTTTACTTTTCCATTATATTTAGAAAAATCATTTTCATAGATTTCTATAAGCGCATGTTGAATTTGGTCTATCTTAGCTGGATTTTTGTATCTTAACCAGGAATAAACACATTCTGGCATACCACCAATAATTAGATAATAATCATAAACTTCTAATAATCGATTATGAAAAAATTCTTCTATTCTTTGATTTTTATCAATATCCTTATAATATATGTATAAGTTTTCATCTATTGCGCAAAGAAATTCTTCAAATGATAAAGGATAAATATTTAGAATTTGAACCATTCCTACAGGATATGATTTTGGTTGAGCTAATAAGGTTCCCAATAAACTTCCTGCTACTACTATATGATATTCATTTGCTCTTTCTTTAAAATATTTTAGTGAATTCAGCGCTTCTGGACACTCCTGTATCTCGTCTAATATGATCAAAGTATTCCCTGGCTTTATTGGCTCTCCAGATATCATAGATAAGAGTTCAATAATTCGAAAAGGATTTTTATTAGTTTGGAAAATTGACTTTAAGTCATCTTCTTCGTCAAAATTGAAATATACATGATTATCATAATGTTTTTTACCAAACTCTTGCATTAACCATGTTTTCCCGACTTGTCTTGCACCTTTTAATATAAGTGGTTTACGATCTTCACTTGATTTCCAATTCAATAAGTCTTGCATAGCCAATCGTTTCATTAAAATCACCTGCTTTATTACTCACATTTATGATATCACATTTTTCCAGTTTTATTTTATATAAATTACACATTTTTCTAAATTGTATTTATTATTTTTTGCACATTTTTCCCTTATTATATTAAGTAATTTTACACATTTTTCTAAGTTTTTTTAGATTTATAAATCACATTTTTATATTTTGAAATCTAGATTTAATATAAATTCAATCTCTTTATGTTCTGAACTTTTATAATTTGTTTATCCGAATCCTAAATAAACTTGATTAATATTTTTTTAATTTATAGCCTTTACCTTGATAACACGTATTCATTTTATACGTGTTTTTTTTGCTATAATACAAATGCAAAGAGGTGTCATATGCCAATGACGTCTAAGGATATGGAAAAACTTATCCTTGCAGATGGTTGGGTATTAAAAAGTCAAGTAGGATCTCACAGACAATACATACATCCAACAAAAAAAGGTAAAGTTACGATTCCTTTTCATTCAAAAGACTTGAAAAAGGCTATGGATCTTTCCATTTTGAGGCAGGCGGGAACGAAATAATCCCTGACTCATAATTATATTTTCAGGAGGTTAATTTATGTTATCCATCTACCCAGCTATCTTTTATAAAGAGAAAGACGAATATTCTGTAATATTTCCAGATTTGAACTATCTCTCGACATGTGGTGAAAACTTGAATGATGCGATGAAAATGGCAATCGATTGTTTAGCCGGATATTTATATACCGCAAAACTAGATGATGATAAATTACCAGAACCATCAAAAATTGATGACATTCATCCTATTGACATCGCAAATACAATAGGTTTTGATGGAAAAGATTCATTTATTAATCTTATTTCAGTCGATTTAGAAGATTACGCAAAAACACACTTTAATAAATCCGTAAAGAAAACTCTTACGATACCTGAATGGCTGAATCGTGAAGCAACCAAAAAGAACATCAACTTTTCAAAAGTCCTACAAGAAGCTTTGATTGCTAAATTGCGTTCTTTGTAAACCTAGGAATCAATTATAAGCGTCATTGGCATGACATAATTCTAAAGAAAAATGAGCATTACACTTGTTGATTTAAGTGTGATGCTCATTTTCTTATAAATCATTTAGAAAGAATCCAAATCTTAAAATTCATTAGTATAAGAGAATACAAACTGATCTCCATCGTTGATTCCTAAATTTTGTACAGCTGGGCACATTCCTTCTTCCTTACATGTTTCATTGTTTTCGCTGGAATACAACCACCATGGTCCTTTATTAAAATCTTGTTTTAACCCTAACATAGAATCAATATATGCTCCATAACTTCCCTCTTCAAATACAATTTCTAATTCATCACATTCAGATAAGAAATCATATAAGTTTTCAATATCTCCTTCTTTTGTCAAAGTTTCATTAAACAATTCTTTATCATTTACTTCATCTTTTACGACAATATCTAAAGAAACTTCTTTTATAGAAGATTCTGTTTCACTCTGCGAAGCACAACCTGCTAAAATCATTCCTGCACATAATCCCATTAATAAAATATTCTTTTTCATCTCAATATCTCCTCTGTAATTTTTCTAAAAATCCAACTAATTTATTTCCAATCAAGGCATATTCAACACCACTGATAATTCCCTGTGGAATTGAAACCTGTAACCCCAAAATTAAATATAAAACAGTAACCTGCTTTGAGAACAATAAGAACGGCAACTGTAAGATCTGTCCTGTTAAAAAGGAAAAGAAACCACATAACAAGATTGGATATATCTTTCTTTTTGCTAATCTCTCTTTATTTAGACCTATGATCAAACTATAACTTGGATACACCAGAACATACATGGCATTCCAAGGGTTTACTCCTTTAATAAACATATTGACCACAGTAAAGATCAAAGATCCAATCACAGCCTGTTTGGTTGAAAAGCTCATCGCAATCACAAAAGTACATAAAGTGATTATCTCCAGATACATCACAAATGAAAGTGAAGTAAAGGCAACAAACTGAATCGCACCTAAGATTGCACACAAGACCATGTCACGTGTTGTCATAAAACAACCTCGTATGACTTAGATACAAACACCTTTTCTTCAAACCCCTCTTGTTCATTTTCATATAAAGCCATATAAAAGAACAAATTTGCCAATAGATTAAACAAATCATAGATCTTTTTATCCACTTGTTTTTCTTTTTCAATCTTCACGATCCAGCGAACGATATTTTTACATTCACTTCTTAATACATGAAGGTAGCTTGCGCCTATACAGCCAACTGGAAGATAGAACTCTTTAAATGGTCTTTCATACTTTTGATAAATCTGTTCTATTTTTTGAAATCTTTTGTCATCAATGGCATTTTTACCACGAATCGATCCATTGGCATGATAGATCGTTTCACATAAAAATAAGAGTTCCTTTTGATCGATATGCTTGATATAGTGCATAGACAACCCTAGAAAACTTGCCAATCGATCAGTCATGATTTCATAATCACATTGATTTGATCCTTCTTTTAGAAAACTATATGCACAATAATCCACTTTCATCACCTCCTAAAAAAATCTGCCTTTTGGGCAGATTAAAAGAAATCCCTTTTTCTTGAGCCCAGAAGAAAAAACTATTTATAAGAAAGCAGGTCTCCCGACTTCATTTCATCCTCTGATCACCTTCCCATATTTCTACAGTGGCTTTGATCATCGTCCATATCACGGTTGCTGGGGCAGTTAAAGCTTTTACTTTATTCCCTTATCTTCCTTATAATTAATTCAATTTTATTGTTCTTCGATCTTCATCGTATTCATCTTTTTGAATTGACCAGGTGTTATAGAATAGATTCGTTTAAACGTCTTATAGAGCGCAATATCTGATTTAAACCCGCAATTTTGCGCAATCTCTTCAATCGTCAATCGATCCTCTAACAACAAGCTCTTTACTTCTGTCAGTCTTCTTCAAGCGATAAAATCATGCACCGAAAGCTCCATACCTCCTGGAAAACATGTAAGACATAATACTTGCTGTAACCAAGAGATTCACAGATATCATCCAAACAAATATCTTCTTTAAAATGATCTTCAATATACTCTACAGCTTTTTTCACCAATAAAGATTTCTTATTGTCTTTATCTATATTCATATGTATCATATCCGAATAGAAACGATACACGCTGGAGCTGTTCATAAAGATATCACAAGTTTTATATTTCGTTAAGCTTGAATAAATCGAGCTAAAGAAATAATTGACCTTCTTATATGCAATCGAATCTAAGATATAGAAATCTTTCTGTAAAACCTTAGACATCTTCTTTCCCTTGATCAAACAATATTCCAATTCGACATAGTTAAGATTTAATTCAATCTTATGTTTTCCTAGCAAGATCAAAGTTGTCTTTATATCCGGTGATATCTGTTTGTCATCCACTGTAACAATACCTAAGTTTTCATACCAGGAAATCACCAGACAATCTTCTTTGCCTAACTCAAAAGAATATAAGATTCTACTTTTTTTACAAATTTGACCAATCTCAACTGCCAAATGAAGATCATTTTTTAAAAGATGTTCAGATTTTAATAAATAGTGTTTCTTATGTTCTACATGCTCTGTCTCACATAGTCATTCTCTTTCTACAAAATACATACCCACATTTAGTACAGAAGAGCCATTTTTCTTTAATAATATTTTAATTAAGGGCTTCTGTATCAAATTTAAATTCTAGTGCGTATAAAGGATAGAAATAAATACCATTTTCCTCATCTTTTTCTATATTTTTTGAAGACAACCTAAAAGCGTATTGCGGCTTATATTTGGCAATAAAATTTTTAAACGATCTTGAAGTTGTATGATTTCCAGCTTTTACTTCAATTGGCGTTATTCCATCCAAGCAATCAATCACAAAGTCTATCTTAGTATATTGATTTGGTTCATAGTAATATGCATTTATTGACAATCTTTTTAACATTTGCGAAACAACATTCTCGTATATTGCTCCTTTATATATGCCAATTTCTCCCTGCATGATTCTCAATACATCTCGATCATCAAAACTAGAAACCAACAAACCTGTATCTCCCATATATATTTTGAATATAGATAATTCAACTTCTTTCTTGAGTGGATAATCTATATGTGCTAAGCGATTTGTTTGAATAACGATTCCTGCATCTTTCAACCATTGAAGACTATTATCAAAATACCGCGCATTATACCCTTTCCGTATCATAGAATATTGAAATTTATGGTTCTCTTTTGCAAGCTGTAAAGGGATAGAATCAAAGCATTCTCGAACTTTGATTGCCTGATTTGCATCTGAATATTTCACCATATCAGCCAAATAATCGTTTACAATAGCTCGCTGTATTCTTAAACAATTTTTTTTGTCTTGAGAATCAATATATTCTTGTACTACTTCCGGCATTCCTCCAATAACCATATATAAAGAAAAATATTCATTCATTTTATCATGCAGTAATTCCGGAATCGGTTCGCAGTTCTTCACACAATCAAAAACTTTCCTAAGTACTGTTTCATTGATATCTAATGCATTTAAAAACTCTATAAATGATAGAGGAAACATTTCTATCACTTCAACATATCGAACCGGATACGAAGAAGTTCTCGAAATCGCAACACCTAATAAACTGCCCGAACAAATAATATCACATGGAAAATCCTCTCCTATAAATTTTAAAGCTGTCAAAGCATCTGGACAAGCCTGTATCTCATCCAAAAACAATAAAGTATCTTGATCTATTCTCTCTTCTAAAGCAAAATATGTAAAATATTCATATATTTCCTTAGGATCATGCGTTTTCTGGAAAATTTCCCGTGCACTTAAATCTCTTTCAAAATTGATTTCTAATACATTACGATAATTCTCTTTGCCAAACTGACGAATAATATATGTTTTTCCTACCTGTCTGGCTCCTTTAATTATAAGAGGTTTTTTCTTTTTGCTGTTTTTCCATTGTATAAGTTTCTTCATAATATGACGTTCCATAAAGCACCTCCTTTGTGTTTATTATATAATTTACTTTAAAAATGTGCAATTATGCATTTTTTTACATGTATTTTTATGTGTTTTTGCACTTTTTTTAAAGTTGCTTATTTAAATACACCACTAAAGAAAGATTCCTGTTCCCTCATACTCTTAAACAACTTTTTATATCTTTCTTTTTCAGTATACAGACAAGCCCCATAATATTGTACATGAGCACAAGTATTCAAGATTGGTGCATTCGTTCGCCCTACACTAGAAGGTTAAAACACATAAATACCATTTAATAAGATAATATAGATATACGATTCCATATTATTTTTTATGCGTAAAAATTGCATAAAAAATAATACAATGTTATACTTATGGTGATGAAAGGATTCAAACGATATCTATGTTAATTGAACTACGATCTAAAAACTGTTTTGCGTTTCAAGAACCAATTTCGTTCTCAATGAAAGCAGATATGCGAAACAAAAAATTTTCAACAAATGTACATCAAGAAAATAATTTTAATGTACTAAAAACAGCAGGAATTTATGGGCCTAATAATTCTGGAAAAACTTGTCTAATCAAATGTATTCATTCAATGAAACAAATTTTATTAGATAAAACCCCAAATCTAATTCCAAATCTTTTCAGTCATGATCCTATTTGTGAACTTGGTATAACGTTCTTATTCAAAGGAAGAGAATATTCATACGATATTCGTTACGATACAACCAAGCACGATTTTTTATATGAAAAATTTTTGGAAATCCAAAAAGATCAATACGGAAACGAAAAATCTCTCCTTTGGCTAAAGAAAGACAAAGAAAATAAAGAATACTATTGCATTGATGAAAACGTAATACAAATGATTCCTCTAATTTCATCTAATAATATCCTTTGCTATACAATTGATGAAAACCAATTTGAACATTTAGGAAAAATGAAAAACATTCTCATTAATTTTGCAAAGAATATCGATATCATCAACATGAATAATATTCCTATGCAAAAAACTATAGAATTGATGAAAAATAAAGATCAACTCCAAGAAAAAGTCGTTCAATTTATAAAAAATGCTGACCTATATATGGATAATTTTGAATTTGTTGATATGAATCAAATCAAAATAGATGTTCATTCTGAGAATAATGTACCCGATGAAAATGTTCTGAATGTAAAAGAACAAATAATGGATCAAATGCGACTTGTTTCTACATATAAAGGTGTAAAAGTTCCTAGCATGCTCTTTGACTCCACTGGAACAAAAAAAATTGCCGCATTAGCCAGCTATATTATTGAAGGATTGAAAAAAGGAAGAATTCTTATAATTGATGAATTAGACAGCAGCATTCATTTTAAATTAACACGGGCCATCGTGGCCTTATTCAACAATGAATTAAACACAAATGCACAAATGATATTTACTGTACATGATATTAATTTGATGGATTGTAAAAGATTGTTTCGAAAAGAGCAGATTTGGTTTGTACATAAAGATAGCGAAAGCGTATATGTTTATTCATTAGCTGACTTCACTGCACAACAAGGTATAAGAGACACCACAGATATCATAGAAAAATACAGAAAAGGTATTTTGGGTGCTTTACCAGACCCTGAGCTTATCAACTCTTTATTAGATTTGAAAGGAAACAACCCTGAAAGTTCAAAACATGCCTCTTAGAAAACTACCGATTGTCTTACACAAGCATAAAATCCGTATTATCTGTGAAGGCGATGAAGAATTCGATTACCAAAGCTGTCTAAAAAGTCTTAATGTTTGGAATGATAATTACGAAGTTGTCTTAGACAACGCAAAAGGAAATGGTAATATTCCTGCCAGATATTAAGATCGTTATCAGAGCGGTTCTTTTGAAATTGTTTTTATTTTCTGTGACACAGAAAGAAAACCTTATGAACAATTTGAAGATATAAAAAGGAAGATAAATTCATTCCATGGAACCTACAATGCAGCCAAGCACGTCATTTTCTACGGTAATCCTTGTACTATGCAGATTATCTTATCTCATTGGGCTGATGTTACATTGAACACTCCAGCAAAGAAAAGGAATGCACATCTTATTTTTCAATACACTGGAGTCCATGACTATAAAGGAAAAGCCAGCCAAAGAAAAATCATTTTGAATAAAATAACCAAAGAAAACTATTTGTTTATGCTAAATCGAGTACGCTCCATGAAAAACGATGATTCCTTAATTGGAAGTTCAAACTTTGATTTATTATTAGAATACCTTTCCACAGATAACGATTGTTGGATCAATACGATTAACTCGTATCTAGAATAAACTTTTAATCCATCTTACTTCAGACCCATTTATAAGTGGGCTTTTTGTTTCCAATGCCAAATTCGTTATCTTGCATATTCTTGACAATATCCCTATAATTCAATTTTTATAGTGACCGAAAACATCTGCAAGATTGGACAAATCTTTTTGGTTCATAGTCAATGAACCAAAGAATAAATATGACAAGTATTGAAATTCATAGAATTAGCCATAAATTTGCCAGAAAGGACGAAATATCGTGATGTCTAAATCTGACCTCAAATAAAGCAGAAGTCATCACCCACGTGCAAATGAAGAATTTCATTTTTCAATTCGCCTATAATTATTTTTCTTTCTCTGTATTCCACACATATGAAGTATATCTTCCACCACTCAATTTAATAATTTCATTATTTTTTAATAAGTTAGAGAGAGTCCTTTGAATAGTAGTTTCACTCACATCAGGACATTTCTCTATAATTTGACTCTTTGTGATTTTGCCTATATGTTTTCTTATCACTTCACGAATTCTTTCCGGCTTGCTCATTCCAGATTCGATCAATGTCTGAACTCTACCAGAAAACTCTTTATATGCTGCAATAATTACTCCAAGATAATATTCTACAAATGGTTCATAATCATTTTCATTCTCATGCCATCCATAAGAACTAGCCTGCAACACTTCATAATAGGTTTCTTTAGATTGCTCTATCAGTTTTTCTATACTTATGTATTTTCCAACTATATATCCTGACTTATATAATAGAAGCAAAGTAAGAAGCCTACTCATTCTTCCATTTCCATCATTAAAAGGATGAATACACAAGAAATCTAATATAAACATTGGCATCAATATCAATGGATCAATATTATCATTAACGGCATCGTTGTATGCATCACACATATTAGCTATAGCTTCTGGTGTAGCCCAAGCTTCAATAGGTTTAAATCTAATTCTTTGATTTCCAAAAGAATCAACTTCTGCGATTATATTATCTGAAGATTTAAATTTTCCTCCAAAGCCTAAACTATTATATTTATATAAATCTCCATGCAACTGAAGAAAATAATTCTCATTTACAGGAATATATTCATAATTTTCATGAATTGTATTTAATACATCACGATAACCTGCTATTTCCTTCTCATTTCTACTTTTAGGCATTGTCTTGTCCATAACAAGTTTCCTCAAACGTTCATCTGTAGTAATAATTCCTTCAATCTTATTTGATGCTTCGGTACTTTGGATTTTAGCTACCTCTAATAATTCAGTTAGTTTGTCAGAATTAGACTCAATAAATAAATTTTGTTCTCCTTTATATTCATGAATAGAAGTCAAGAGCGAAACTATATTCGGAGTTAATAATTTCTTCCAACTTTCTTTGTATTCAAATTGTCTCATTATGTCCCCCTTTATCTTTTAACATCATTATAAATTCAATTTAGTCATTTTTCAATTCAATTTAGTCATTTTTACGAAAATGACTAAATTAAATCATTTGATGACATAATTAAAATTGTATATTAAACCTTAAAACTCAAAAAATTGTTATAAAGTTAACTTCATAGCATATACCTCCTTTTTTAATCAGAGTTTAATACTTTCGAGATATAAGTCACAAAATAAATTAAACATTATATCTAAAGCGCTATGCTCTTCTCGTTTATATTTTTGTGCTTCTATCTTAATTAAAAGTCCACGTTTTATTCTATCGTGAAATTTTTCGCCTAAACTCGTATCCTTGCATATTCTTAGCAATATCCCTATAATTTACTCGATAAAACGGAGAACAAAATGAAACTTAAAATTGGTACCAGAAAATCAAAACTGGCAAGAATTCAAACAGAATTAGCCATTCATAAAATACAGGAATGTATGCCTGAAATTGAAACAGAGATCATTCCCATTTCAACCCAGGGTGATAAAGATAAAACAACACCGCTTTATGCCATGCCTCAAACCGGTGTTTTCATCAAAGAAATTGAAAAAGCTTTGATCAATAAAGACATTGATATTGCCGTGCACTCTTTAAAAGATGTAAGTTCTACTTTAGATGATCGTCTAATGTTGATTGAACCATTTTTATTTGAAGATAAACGAGATGCACTGATTACAAAAGATCACTCAACCTTAAAAGATCTAAGAAAAAACGCTGTGCTTGCGACCAGCAGCATTCGCCGAATAGCCTGCATCCACCATGTACGTCCTGATATTCAATTTGTAAATATCAGAGGAAATATTGAGACACGTATTCAAAAATTTAAAGAAATGGATATCGATGGTATTGTTCTTGCAGCTGCTGGGCTAAAACGATTATATCTTGATTCTTTGATTGATGAATATCTTGATCCATCTATGATCATTCCTGCCTGCGGACAGGGAACCATTGCCTTAGAAATACGAAAAGAAGATAAAGATCTATTTTCAAAACTATTTCAATCATCCAATCAAGCTTTAGAAACCAAGATAGAAAGAGAATTCTTAAGCTTATCTAAAGCAGGCTGCCATTATCCAATTGGATGTTACGCAAAGTTTGTAGATGATCAATTACAAGTTCATGCCTGCCTAGGCGAAACAATAGAAGACTGTAAATTTGTTTCGATGGCTTTTGATAAAATCGAATACAACAAAGCAGCAAGTTCTATATATAAGAAAATAAAGGAAGAAAATATATGATATGGTTTGTAGGAGCTGGATGCTATCATCCAGACATGTTAACAATAGGTGCTAAAAAATTATTAGAACAAGCTGACTGTGTTTTATACGATCATCTTGTAAACAAAGAATTTCTTCAATATGCTTCCAAAAACTGTGAATGCATCTGCGTAGGAAAACGAGGACATCAAAGATCATGCGCCCAGGAAGATATCTTTACCCTTTTGGTTCAAAAAGACAAACAATATAAAAACGTTGTTCGTTTAAAAGGCGGTGACCCTTATCTTTTTGCCAGAGGAAGCGAAGAAATGCATTATGTATTGGAAAATGGATGCAATTGTCAATATGTCCCAGGAATCAGCAGCGCCATTGGCGCTTTAGGCTATGCTGGCATTCCTGTAACACAAAGACATACTGCTACTGGTTTTATCGTGCATACGATGCATTATCAAGATGGCAAAGATCATCTGGACTATAAAAAGATTGCTCAGGAAACAAATACCCAGATTTTTTTCATGGGTTCTCATAAGATCAAGAAACTGGCTCAAAAATGTATAGACAATGGCATGAGCGAAGATACTCCGATCGCAATTGGATCTCATCTAACTTATCCTGAACAAAAAGTATACACATCCACGCTCAAGAAAATCTTGAATAAAGATCTAAATAGTTTTACCAGTCCATTGTTGATCGTATTAGGAAATGTCGTAAAAGAACAATCACTGCTTGATAACACAAAAAGGTTACCCGCTTTTTCTAAAAACGTTCTTTTTGCCAGCATCGATGAAAATCCCTGGCCAGTTGAAGACCTGCTTTTAAGATATGGCATCTTTACCTATTCTAGACAGGTCGCAAATGTTACATATATACCAGATGAAATTGTCGATTTAAATATATATGATACATTGATCTTCAGCTCTAAACACGCTGTTAAAAGTTTCTTTCAATATCTATCATATAATCACATTGATATAAGAAGCTTATTTTCAAAAAAGATCTTCTGCATTGGTAAAAAAACACAAGAAGAATTAGAGCGAAGAGCCATACAAGTCGATCATGTTGAATCCAATTCATCCGATATGTTTACATATATAAGGGATCATAAAAACGCTCTTTATATAAAAGGAAAAGATGTTGATTGCCCAATCGATTCTTTAAGCACTTATCAAATTGCACCGATAGAATTTGATTTACCTGAAGTAAAACTGGATGCCATCGGCATCAGCTGTCCACAAGCTTTAGAAATCCTTGATCAAAAAGGCATTGATAAAACAATTCCAGTTTTCTGTTATGCGCATAAAACATACCAAAAGGCAAAGGAACTTGGATTTACAAATATTCATACGACGCCATCTTCAAAACAAGAGATTGTAAAGCATATCCTTGAATACTTTGGAGGAAACATATGAGAGTCTGTTTAGATATTGAATTTCAAGATGCGATCGTGTGCATCCTTGGAGGAGGGAAGGTTGCCTTACGGAAAACCAAACAATTTCTTGAAGCCGGCGCTACGATTTATATACACTCAAAACAATATGAACCTGAATTTAACACACTACATATCAACAAAGTAGACAAAGATACTTTGATTTATACATTATCCAAAGCCAAGTTAGCCATTGCCTGTACAAACAATAAATCTGTAAACAAAGAATTTATTCAAACAGCTCAAAAACATCATGTACTTGCCATGTCCTGTAATAAAAACCAGGAACAAGATACGTTTAGTACTGTGACTAAACGCGATAAACATCTTGTCTTGTCATGCCATACCAATGGAAGCTTTCCTGTGGCCAATCAGAATATAGTCAATGATTGGAAGGCTCGTCTAGAAATCCTGGAAACTTTGCGAAACACGCTTCAAGACCATGCACTATGTCATAATCTAGTAAATCTGGATGATCAACATCTCTGCTTTTTTCAAGAAGCCCTTCAAACCAAGCAGGCCATTATCTACCTGCTTCATGGAAACTCTTCTTTAAAGGCAAGAATACAATGTCAAAATCTGATTCAACGCTCGAAAGCTAAATTTGAAGAATATACAAGCACAACTTTCTTTCTGGCCAAAAAATACCAGGATATTGATTTAGAAACACTTTGTAAGCTTCTACAGGAGTTTCACATTAAACCTCATTTTGTCTTCTTGTTTTGGCAACAAGGTCGATATGTCATGCAGGGAACACAAACAATCAATCAATTCGGCTTTGATCATCAACATATACAAATCAATCCAAATCAGTTCATAAAAGAAAGCGAAACTTTGATCATGCATACAAAACCAACCAGCAAAACACAGAATACCGTTTTAGTCAGCATGTTGGATTCACCATTTTTACGATCACAATATCCTGATGCTCGTTTTGTTAGTTGCCTAGATGATACTAAAGTCATAGAAAGGATACTCTATGAAGTCAATTCAGCTCTTTAGTCGCATGGCTCTCTTTTTAGCACTGATGATCCTTTCAGCCTACATTCAAATCACGCTGCCAACCCCATTTATGCCTATGCATATCACCATGCAGTTATTTACTGCCATTCTATGCGGGTTTTGTCTTCCCGATAGATATGCATTCTTGTGTATGTTTACATATATATTGGTTGGTCTTCTTGGATTTCCTGTCTTTGCCAGCGGTGGAGGCCTGCAGTATATCATGAAACCAACCTTTGGCTTTGTGTTAGGTTTTCTTGCCTGCAGTACTATATGTGCCATCGTATACAAAAGAAAAAGTCCAGTCAGTCTGAAAGAATACTTTCTTGTCGGACTCACCGGACTTATCAGTTTTTATGTAGTAGGAAATATCTATTACTATTTTTCCTTTCCCATCTTGATGAATACCCGCATTCCTTTATGGTTATCTTTAACCAACGGATTTTTGGTTTCCATCATTCCAGATATATTAATCTGTTTTCTTGCCTGCAAAGTCGCAAAAACTCTACAGATACTTATCAAGTAACGCCTGCCACTGGTCGGCGTTTTCTTTTTGCCAGTTTTCAAATGTAGCATTGGCATTAGAAACCAGTGTACCAAGTTCAATAAAGAAATCATTGATATCACTTTCCAGGATCAAGCCTACTTCTTTACCAAACTGTGTATCTTCTAGATCTGAAGATCCATTGACACTCATCTTAAATGCCGAATATGGTTTCTTATCTACCAACTTAGTAAATCCCTGTAATCCAATCGCTCCAATCTGATTGGTTCCACAAGAACTTGGACATCCAGAAATATACACACGAGGTAGAACTCCTTCTTTAAACTCATAAGGACGTAAAGCTTCGATCAAAGATTTTAAAACATTATTAGAATCACGAAGCCCAACTTGACATGTGCTGGCTCCAATGCAGGAAACACTTGTTTCAAACGTTGTATGAGCCCCATCTTGCGTATGTTCTAATACTTTTGGAACTTCATCGCCACTTAGATTTACGATATAGATATCTTCCTGTGGCGTTAAACGAAGTTCAACTTCATCCATATCCTGGACCACATCATAAAGGTCTTTCCATTTATCCAGGCTCATATTTCCACATAATGGATGATATTTAACCGCATATAAACCTGATTGTTTTTGTTTGATCACACGATCTGGAATCACATCTAGTTCCTTGCCTTCTTTTTGGATCACTACATCTTCTACATGTACATCATGATCCAGATACTTCTTGGCTAATTCAACTTTTTCATGAAATTCCTCTACGATCCTATCTTTTCCTAGACTCATCTGAAGATATCTAGAACGAGCTTTCGCACGATTTTGATAATCCCCATGCTCCATGAACATCAAGACCATTGTATTAATATAATAAAGAATATCTTTAGGATCGATATGATCTCCAACCTTGACACCCATCATCGGATTGTTTCCAAGTCCTCCGCAACAATACACATCAAAAGTATGATCCATATTGGCAATAAATCCCAAATCTCTAAAGTTGGCATGTACTTCATTGGCTTTGGAATTTGAAAAAGCTACCTTAAGCTTTCTAGGAAGAGAATACTTGTTTACGATGCTTAACAAATACTCACCAGCTGCCTTTGCATAAGGATAGACATCAAAAGCTTCTTCTGGATCCAATCCGGATAATACAGAACACATGACATTACGCGGATAATCTCCACCGCCGCCTCGCGTTACAATATCTCTTTCTAAAGCTTCTTTCATGATCGGCGTTAAAGCTTCCGGTCTTACATCATGCAGCTGAACGGTTTGACAAGTCGTACAATGCGTACGCACAACTCCATGTTCTTGACATTGATCAATGATAAATTTCAATTTTTCTTTTGTGATACGTCCCTGATTCATTCTAAGTCGCAACATAAAGGCTTCTCCACCACGCTGCGCATAAGAACCAAACCCACCGCTGTATCCTTTATACTCTTTCATAGAAATTTCTTTTTGGATAAACTGTTTGGTCTTACGTTCAAATTCAGGAAGTTCCTGTAACAATTCTTCTCGTAATGTATTCATATTCTTCTTGTATGATACAAATGTACCTTGTCGTAA
>UMAP01030178.1_pt1 | contig 33227 bp, 35 predicted proteins | sample 1963731 | NCBI WGS metagenome assembly UMAP01 (sample SAMEA4835918, study PRJEB28245) | human gut metagenome | biome: gut microbiome; material: fecal sample | place: Denmark | collected 2008 | reverse complement strand
CTGAACTTCATAGGATCTATGTTCTTAAAGACAATATCACCTTTATACCAGTGATTTGCGGTACCACCTAGTAAATCTTTACGCCAACCAACCATAGTAATACCTATATTAAGTAGTGCTGCCCTCTCACCTGCTAGAAATTGGTAGTAGTCTGCCTTAACTTGGTCCCAGATTGTACCTAATGCAGAGTTAAACTCTGTAACATACTTGATATCTTCGTCAGATCTAGGAACAAGCTCAGCATATCTGCCAGTTGTATAGATAGATGCAACTAAATTCTCCTTAATGTAGTTTACCCAGTTAGAATCTGGTTGTAATTGGTACTTAGGGAACTTAGCAGAGACAACATCCCACATCTTTCCACGGTCAGTTCCGTCCAGTATTCGCATTCTTTGTAATACTTTAAGATATCTTGTATCTGTATCTTGTATTCTGTCCTTTATTGTCTGTAGACTGACGTTATCTGGTAGTAAGTCACTACCGTAAATGTCTTTCTTTGCCATTATCTATCACTTCCTCCCATAATATCTGATAATTTATTTATCTCTTCGTAGATTTGATCCATCTTTGCATCAGGTTTTGTCATTTGTTCTTCTAAAGTTCTAAGATTTTCCTCAGTAACTGGTGGAAGAACGTTCTCATGCTTGTGATGAACCTCTATTTTAATAGGTGCTCTAGTTAAAATTAGACTAATTAAGGCACCTAATAGAAAAAATATAGTATATTCCATTAATAATAACCTCCTTCAGACCCGAATAATGGTGTCTGGTCGTACTCCTGATCGTATAAATCCTGATCGTCAGAGAGTTGCCACGGGTCTTTATTCTTATTTTTTTCGATTTCGTCGTAGGCTCTACCGTATTCGTCGTAAGCCGTAAGACAAAGTGCGTTTGGATTGGCTGGAAGTTCCATACCTATCCATTCTAATGCGTTAATTGCGTGGTTGTTGGCATCTATTGGCTGGTTCTTATTAGATGTGTCGTTTAAAGTTTTAGGTTTAAACTTATAATCTTTAAGTTCCTTAATTAAATAATCGCAACAATCCCAGATTTCTATAGTACCTGCCTCAAAGTAATCGTTAAGACGCATGATCCTAGCCTCAACGTTAACATGTCCAGGCTTAAAAGTAATACCGTAGTCCTGGTAGTGAGAGATTAAGTCTTTTTTATTATAGTCTCTCTTGTTATTCTTAGGGTCTATAATCGGAGTTGTGTATAACTGCCCGAAGTTTATATCCTTAGCTCCTTGGTTAAACAGTTTAGCTAGGTCTTTAAGTGGTGCGTTGTTAGTATGATCGACTCTATAAACAATAAGTTTATTACGTTTAACATCTACAGCTGCATATACAAAGGTAGCCTCGTCCATAAGTCCGTAGTCATGAGCAATAAGAACCTTCCAGTCTGGGAAGTGCTTAGGTGTAAGTGGATTTCCATCTGAATCTTTAGGTGTTGGAACAACGCTTTTAATAGCAGATGGGTAAACTAATCCTTCAGCAAATGCAAATGATCCGTATAAGAACCTCTTAACCCACCAGTCTGGTTTGTTCTTAGAGTTAACCTTTATGTAGTCTGGTGGAAGAAAGTAGTTTACATCTGTAGAAGCTACGTGAGAGGAGATAGATGGGTCTATATTAACTGGGTCTATCTGCTGAGAGTAGTCTTCGTCGGCATATCTTCCGTGCTGAGTAATCTTATCTGAGACAAGCAGAACGTCAGTCCTAATCCAGCCCGAATCTGGATTAGACTCGCAGATTAACTTTCTCCAGTCTGAGTGTGTTTGTGGGTTAGTTGCTGCTGTGTTTCTAAGACGAGTCTTAAGCTGGTGGAAGGCGTCTCTATTTATTTCAGATGCCTCAAGCATAACAACTAAGGAATAGTTATTAGATCTTAGTTTATCTGGGTCGTCGAATGGTCTTAACATAAGTCTTGCCCCGTTAATAAAATCTAAGTAACCTTTCTGCTGAGAACGCCCTTCTAAAAAATCTATGGGAAAACTTTTCTCAAAGTCTCTAAGAAGAGTCTGCTCATACTGAGACGTAATATTTGCACCTAATAAAATGTTAGCGTTCGGAGTTAAGAATATGTGCTTTTCTATTTCTTTCTCAGAAGTCTTAGTCTTACCTGTTCCGTAAGACCCGAAGTTACCTATAATCCTATGTGCGTCTAGGTGAACTGCTGCTTGGTGCGGCATAGGAATATAAGTATCTACGAACGTATTACAGACTTTATTCGAACAGGTTAGCCAGTCTGTTGATGGTGAACCTGAGATACTAGTTGCTGGAATAAGTGGGGCGTTGCATCTTGGACAACGTCTGACAGTCGTTATTGTTTGGTCTGGTTCTGGTTCTGATATTGTAGCATCCGAACTAGGTTCTGAGATCGGATTAGAAATTGGTGAGTCTGGGCTGTCTAGGTACTTTTGAATATCTAGGTTGTTAGATTTAACTAGGGCCTTAGCTTCTTGTAGATTTAACATCGTCTTTGGTTGTGTCTTGTCTAGACTCCTTAATTACTGCACCTAATCTCTTAGATAGATCTGTATAGCCTTTAGAGTATGCAGCTTGCTCTTCTGGAGTTAGAGCGTTATACCTTTCTAAGATAAGTTCATTGGCACACTTAAGTATAGCTTCGTCTTCTATAGATGCCTTTGCATTATCTGGGTAAAACTGATTTAACGTATTAGACATGATTGTGTTCATGGCGTCATATAACGCCTCTTTTGTACCTGTTTTAGACGCTTTCTTCTCATCTGGTGTAAGAGTACTAGATGAATCGATATCGTGTTCTGCGACACTATAGAATGCGTCTAGCAAGTGTTTGGTTAGTGTACCTAACATACGGTACGCTGTTGTTACATCTAAGTTAGGTGTAACTGATAATTTTAGTTTGTCGTCCTGAACGGACATGATAATTGTCTTTTCCATAGTTCCTCCTTGATTATATTGTACCATGGATTTGGGCTGATGTAAATGATTTTAGATAAGCCAAACGATTGTTAAGATTATTAAAGCCAGTGCACACACTGCTAGGGCTTTACGGAATATTAAACCCAACGAGGTTGGGTAAAATTAAAACCCGACCCAGGGTCCTAGAATTATAAATTCAAAAGACCTATAAACCTGATAGAGAAAGGAGATGATAAAGATGTCAGGCAATAAAACAAAACTACAGTTCGATGCAATAGGGACTGCTAGGAAAACCAAAGATGGCAAGAGTCTAATAGTGACAATGTTCAATGGAGATAAATATTATATAACAACTCCAAAGAGCCAAAAGCAATTAGATTACTATAAAGCCAACTCGAAAGAGTATTATGATAGCTATATAGTACAAGCCATCAAAAGACCTGAGTAAGTCTATAAACTACTCAAAATATATTAGAGAAAGGAGAAATAAATATGAAAAACAATTACTATAACTTAACAACAGTAACAGGCAAAAGCATAATAGAAACAAGACAACAAGTTCTAGATGATGACAGAGTTACAAATCCAAGATACTATGATATAGATATAGATCCTAACAAGACATACCTAGCATCAATTATATATGAAGATATATCAGATCTAACATCCATATACATAGAAGAAATAATTAAAGAATTATAGAAAGTAGGTGAATAATATGACAGACAAGATTAAAGTGTATGTACTTTACACATATGAGCAAAGCATGTATAGACCATCAGATTGGGATTATATACCTTATGCTACATTTACAACTTATGAAGAAGCAGAATCAGAAGCAAGATTCTTAAATCTAGACGAAGATGAATACTTAATAAAAACTGAATATAAATATACATACTAATAAAACTATAGAAAGAAGGTGAATAATATGAAGATTATGACAGGTATGCAACTTTTAAATATGTATCTAAATAATGTAATTGTAGAATCTAAATCAAGTGGACTAAGTCCACAAGAAATATTTGAAAGCTATAATCTACAAGACATAGATCCAAATAAGATGTACAAAGTAAACATATACTACTCAGATGCTTCAGATGATCCAGATGAGATCATCGAGTATACCGAAGTAGAATAACCACGTGGGCTACCCATCTCCGTAGCCCATAAGTTATCCTCACCCCATAGCCTAAACCTCATTCGCTAAACCGCTCACATTCCCCCAAATCCAAATCCTAAATTATTAAATATTTAGACACGAACATTTTATGAAAATTTTTATAAAATTTTCTTTTATAATTTCTTTTTTAAAAAGTTATTAAGCGATTTTTTTTTAATTTTTGAATACGAAAACTGTAATCCGTACTATTTCTGGACAAAACATGACAAAACTGGAAAGACCCATTACAAAAAGCGTATTCATTTTTGAGCATTTTGACAAGTAATAACTTTTCAAAAAAGAAAATCAAAACACGAACACTAGCCAATTTACATAGCGAACAAAAAGCGAACACTCGAGAAGATTTATCCACCTAGTCCATTAGAATCGCAATCGAGATGACTGGTGAAGACTGGAGAATGATACTGTGTGTTTAGATATATTAGGTGAGCCCTGGTTTTTCACTAGATAAATGCAGCCGTTACTAGCCTAGAAAAACCTCGTAATCTATTTTTATCCACGCACATCTAACAGTCTAAACTCTAAACGCCCCACACAAATACAGTCCAGTGCATCTCTAACTTCGTGTATCAGTTTCACATAGCATAGCAGCGTCATCTTCAGTATCTCGGCACGGATTATATTCCTCGCTTTTACCTGTTTTTACTTCATTACATATTGCATTGGATATCTGTAACACTATCATTAGGTAGATACTTCTAAAGTTCCCACAAGACCCGTCCTTTCGGCTTTAGGTCAAAGGTATTTGTTAAATAGTCGTAGTTCAAGTATTTAGCCCTTTGTAACACACCCAAATTTTTCCGCAATTACACTTCCTGCGGTACCACTGCGTTCCTTATCCTCGGTCGTTCCATTGCATAAAAATTATTAGGTGTGTTTTTATTTTTAGCGAAAGGAGGGATATTGTGGAAACTAAGAAGTATTCACTACCTAATATGATAGTTAACAGATATGTTGCCAATGCAAATACTGTAATTCGTAACAAAAACAGGAGCAAGGAATATGAAAATAATCCTTTGCCTAAGATAACTGAAGATGAGGTTATCGCTGCTGTTGATGCTATGTCTGAAACTGATAACACTGTACTTCGTCACGAGATGCAAACTTGCTGGACTGCATTCTTCGACGAGGCTTTTGATAGAGTTTATCCTTTGTTAGACGAAGCGTTGGATTTAAAACTAGATTAATTCTAGTTTTTTTTGCTTTCCACAGCTTAAAGTATTCAGCTGTTAGTTTGGCTCTAGTTGTTAGAAAGTAAGATTAATTAGTTTATAGATTTAGGTACTGTGTAACACAAAGAACTAGAATTATAAAGGCAACTCCTGCGTCGACTCGCTACGCTCGACCTTTACAATTCTATTTCTTTGTGTTATTTAAAAGGCAAATTTAAAGAAAGGAAGTGTGTATGTAATATGAAGTGGATTGTAGCAGGATCTAGAACATTTGATGATTATAAGTTATTATCTGATGAGTTAGATAAAGTAAATAATTTATTTGGAATATCTGAAATTGTATCTGGAACTGCAAGAGGAGCAGATTCATTAGGTGAAAGATATGCTAGAGCACATAATATACCTGTTAAAAGATTTCCTGCACAGTGGAATACTTACGGTAAATCTGCAGGTTATCGCAGGAATATGGAAATGGCTATGTATGCAGATGCTTGCATATGTTTCCAAGTCAACAATTCTAGAGGGACTGAGCATATGATAAACATAGCAAGTTCTAAAGGATTACAGTTGATTACAATACGATTACAACTATAGGGCCTTCGCTTACGAAGACCCTATAAAGGTAGTCTTACAAAAACTCATATAGATAAGAAAGGATGTGAATAAAATGAGTTTAGCAAATTATAAATGTAAACCTGAATTAAAAGGACATTATGAGGTGAAAGTAAAATCTCATAGAGAAGTAGAAAATGAAAAAGGAGGTTACTACGAAGTTATATTCGATGTACCTAATTATGGTGAGTACGTATATTGTATCTTCCCAAGTCAATTAGACTATACTGTTAGTTGTTTAAATAGACAAGCAGGTGTAGGTAGAGATACATACTCACTTGAAGAAGTACTAGATTACTTTATGAAGAACCCACTTGATGTTTGGTTCAGTTATAATGAGACACATAGAAGAATGAATGTTTCATTACATGATAATACACCTGTAACAGAAGATGCTATAGATGAAGATTTAATGTAGTTTTGCCCCCAGGCTTCTGGGGGTTTAAAATATTTTTTACTAGGAGGATTAGGATGTTAATAATATCAGAAATAAAATTTACAGAAAAACAAAAAGAGTTATATGAAACAAAAGGAATAAGATATGCATATGGTTACGAAGATGTATATCCATTCAAAGGTGAATCAGTTGGATTCATATGTGATACATTGTATGCATCCACAATATCTCGAATAAGTTATTATTTAAAAACAAAGCATAAAGTATCAATAAGATATGAAGGTAAACTGTATAAACTAGATACTCTTGATGAGTGGAAAAGAACATATCAAGATCCAAAGGACCAGATTAAAACTAAGACAGAAATGCACCCAGTTCTTAAGGATTACTACGAGAAAAGAAAAGCGTACCTAGAATTAAAAAGAAATAAAAGTATTTACGCTCAATATGAGAGGATTTATTCAGTATATCCTGAACTAAAAGATATGTCTGAAGAAGCTTTAACTAGTTATATCAAAGAACTAGCACCTATGTATGAAATAGATGTAGATTACACAGATAAGTTATCCCTACTTAATAGCTACATTCAGCTTAAGTTTTATCTAGATCATGACATAGAATATTCAAGACCAGCTAATAATATTCAGGTGATTCCTGTAGGTGACCCAGTATTATTCGAGGATTTAGCATATAAAGTACAAAATTCGCAGATTCCTATTGACAACATAGTACAAAGTATGTTAAAATAATAATATGAGGTGACAATAATGGAACATAAATGTTATGAATTCTTATTAAGTAACTTCGGAAATATAAATATGACAGGACTTAACTACCTCGCTCAAACAGTAGCAGTATATAGACCAGACGTAGACCTAAAAGTAATCTATAATGAAGTTGCAGAAGCAAACGGCTCTACGCCCGCTGCTGTCGAGCGTGCTATACGTAATTACGTTGCCACTTGGTCAGACAAAGCAACAGCAGAAGAGTTAGCAATAATGTTTAACTACACGCTAGCACCAGACCAAGATAAGTTATATGTCAGAGAAGTTATCCCGTTACTTAGAAGATACATGGACAACATGGAATAGTTATTATTCCCTTCATCGAGAGAGCAGTATAAGACTAGTGCAACTCTAGTCCTCTCGACCTACTTCTCAGTTATTCAATCCTCGACAAAGCTGAGAAGTTGCTTAACATCCTTTAACGGTATTATTTAAGCACACTACCATTATCTATATTGTTAACTGTATAGATGTCAAAGACCTGTGTGAATACCGTGCAGGCAACCCCCACGGGGAGTTAGTTCCAATGGCTAGAACAACTGCTTAGCATGCAGTAGGTTGAGGGTTCGAGTCCCTCACTTTCCACCACTTAACTCATGTCCGTCACAGGTGAAGTACAAAAACGGACACCAAATGCTTATAATCAATACAACCCATAAATAATTAAAGCAAAAACCGCACCCAATCGGCTTGCTGCCTGTGGCTCGCCGAACCATATAGGTATTACCTGCATCAATGCAGTTAATATATAATAAATATTTATTAGAAGGAGGTCATTTGAAATGGCAAAAGCAAAAATTTTAGCTGATAGAATCAGCATCACATCTGAAGTTTTAACAGATGAAAACATAGAAAGGGTTAGAGTATTATCACCTAGAACACTAGTAGTATTTGATACTGTAGATGCAGATAATGCACTATACGAAGTAACTATAGGTGAATGCAACACATTCTCACCATATGGTGCAGTGTTCAAAGATGGTAAATCAATTGGTGCAATTGATAAATCAATTATGGAATTACCTACAGAAGAAAGAGAAGCTAAGTTAAAGAATTACTTAACTGCAGTTTTAACTAAGATTACTGTAATTGAAAATCAAGTATCAGAATACTTAGATAATGCTGAAGACCTAAATGAAGACATTGAATTTTTAGATTAAGATAGGAGGATGTTAATATGGTAAGAGTTATAGTAGGAACTACTACTCAAAGAAATGAAAAGAATTATTCAAGCGATACAACAATTAGACATATCTTAGAAGATAATGCTATTGATTATTCAACATCACAAATCATGTTAGATGGTGCGTCTTTAAAGACAGAGCACATGGATTCTACATTAGCACAACTAAATAAAAAAGAAAAGTGTATGTTAATAGCCGTTGTAAAAGCTGCGAATGCTTAAGATTAGAGAGGCTATGCCTCTCTTTTATTTTTATTAGATTAAATTGGAAAGGAGAAGTTTATGTTAACTTTACGTAATACAACTAACTATGAACTTCGTCAGATCATACCTAACAATATGCAATCTATGGATAACAATTGTCCTTATGGTAAAGAATTTAATAGATGTTATATACCTACAAAGAATATAGGTTATGCCTTAGCACCTGTTGTAATTAATGGCTTAACTTATAGTAGTTGCACATTATCTACAGATGGTAGAGATAGTAGTGATGATCTTATAGATGCATCAACACTTACACATGACGTAGTTTTATTTAATAAAGCTGGAGAAAAAGATCAGATTAAATACGTAAGAGTATTAACTCATGATCCTATAAATACAGCAGCTAAGATTGTAGGCTTAGCAGAAGAAGAACAAGATTTTACTTTTGAATATGTGAGCGAAGAAGTGCAGAAATTATATGACAAATGTCTTGCTCAAACAAATGCTAGAAATGAAGTAGATCCTGAAGAATATGAATACAAATCTAGCGTAATTATGAATAAAGAATATAACAGTGTAGTAGAATGTGTTAATTATGATGATACAGATCAAGCATCAGATATTTATTTAACAATAGGATTACTACCAATACTTATAGAAAATTTAAGAAATAAATTAGACGATGCAGAATTAGATTACTTTAAAAAATTAGTCAGACGTAGTCAAGTAAAAAGAATAAATAATGCAGAGATTAGTAGTGTGTTTGAAGCATTAACTAATACAACTAAGTATAGAAATGTACTTAAAGAGATTAGAATTAAAGCAGCAATTAATGCACTATCAGCAGCTAGATTAAGTAATGCTAGGAGCACAATGTATCAAGCACAAGATCATGCACAAAATAGTTTAGAAGCTTACTCTAGATATAAAAAACAATATTATGAAGCACAAGATATTGTTAGAACTTTAGAGAATAACGAAGAACAATTTAAAGAAGAAGTAAATGCAGCAATTAGTTTAGATGCAGTTAGAGATATAACTATACAAGACTCTACTATCTACACATTATTTGAATCAACACTTAGTTATTATGATGAAGAAGAAGCGTCACTTGTGTTAGATAATAAACCAGATTCACCTGCAGTTAGATTATTTAAAGATATCTTTATTGAACAGAAGTATAAACTACACGTAGTAGGACAATATCAATTTAGCTTTGGAAACAGTGCAATGTTTAGATCACCTGGTTCATTAAATACATCTACGATGTATGATAACGATGCTTTATTTAATCCACACATTCAATACTACTCATGCTTAGGAGATTATCAAGCAGAGCTTAGAGCAGCTCAAGCTAAAGGAGATTTATTAATATATAATAATTTATGTATATCATCATTATCTAGTTTAAACTTTAGAGATGGCACAGTTATTAATAGATTTCTTACTGACTTGAATCAACAAATAGAATATGATTATGAGAATGGTGATGACACAATAAGAAATATATGTACAACTAAATGTCTAGAAGATAAACAAGGTAATAGATTATCTATAAGAGACTGGTACAAAATAGATAGGGAAGAAGGTACTGAAGCGTAATGAAGAAAACATTAATTAATATTAATCCGATAAAGGATTTAATTAAAGATAAACTAATTGAGAAATATGATAATACAGTCTATATGAATACTAATAGTATAGATATTAAATTAGATATTAAAGATATTATAGAAGATTATGTTAAAGAATTAGAACTACCAGAGCCTAAGATCTATATGACAGCAGATGCTTATGCTAAGATGCGTACTCTAGTAGATAAGATGAGTAAAGAAGTAGGTTGGTATGGTACAGTAAAACAAATGCCAGGACTAGAAAGTACATATCTAATAGATGATATCCTAGTATACCCTCAGAAAGTAACAGGTGTTACATGTGAACAAGATGAAGAAAAGATGTTCGAATTTGAAATGGGATTAACTACAGATCAAGTTAATCATAAAAGATTTCAAGGACACAGCCATGTGAATATGGGAGTTACACCATCAGGTGTAGATGAACAGTTCTATCAGGACTTATTAACACAAGTAACTGATTACTTTATAATCATGGTAACTAATAAACGTAATGATTATACTATCAGGTTTTATGATATGGAACATAATATTTTATATTCCGATATGTCTTTTGAAGTTATATTAGAAGATGGAACTGTATTATCTACATGGTATGACACAGTTAAAGATGAAGTAGAAGAACCAATACCTATAGCAACAACAGTATCTACATATCACGGTAGTGTATTCGATAAATTTGTAGACGAAGATATCTATGATTATCATAATGGATACATGACAGTTAAACCTAGAAAAGGTAAAGGAAAGAGAGGTTATATTTAATGAACTTATCTAAATCACTAGAGTATTTTGATCCACTTAATCAAGTCAAAGGTACTATACATATTATAGGTATAGGTGCAATGGGATCTAGAATAGCAGAGCTACTTGCAAGACTAGGTATTAGAAAAATAAATATCTGGGACATGGATACAGTTGAAGATAAGAATGTAGCTAACCAGATCTATACTCATAAACATATAGGTATGAAGAAAACAGATGCACTAGAGGAAATACTTAAAGAGATAAACCCAAGCATAACTGTAGTAAAACATGGAGAATATACAGATGAAATGTTATCAGGTTATGTCTTTCTATGTGTAGATAGTATAGAAGTTAGATATAAGATAGCAAAGAAGTTTGAAGATAGTAACTATGTTAAAGCAATGTATGATACTAGAATGAGATTAGAAGATGCACAAAGTTATGGTGCATTATGGTCTAACTCAGAACAAAAGAAACAATTTATTAATAGTATGGATTTCTCAGACGACGAAGCAAAGGAAGCAACGCCCGTGTCTGCCTGCGGCACTACACTATCTGTTGCCTCTACAGTTGTATCCACTGCAGCATTTACAGTGGCAAACTTTATAAACACAATTAGAAAAGGTGAATGTACATCAATGATATTTACAAATGCATTTGACTTTTCAATAATTAAATTTTAGTTAATAGTATTCTTTGCGTAAGCAAAACTTTTAAGTTACACTAAAAGAAACAAACTTTTAAAACGAGATATACAAGGAGTGGATTCGATGATCCAAGATCCTTCATAACGAATCGCAGCTTTGTAGGGCCCGACGGTTAATCCGATGGCGTCAATCTGCAGCCTCATAAGCAGTCTCAAACCAGATACTCGGGTTCTCAGGATGAAGTTACAGCTGGACATGTAGGATATCTCATACGAGTATTAACTAAATAGAAAGGAGTTATTATGTACATAACAGTAATAGATAAAAACAGAACTAAGAAAACAACAGACGATATAGATATATTATTTGGTGCTAATATACCTACAGAACCTGAAGGTATAGTAAGAACATTAACATATAATATACAAGAGTCTCAGATAACTACAGACATGATGAGTAGTGCAGTATATAAAAGTTATACTGACTTAGTTAAACTAAACATAGATGCTTATAGTCCTAAAGGACATTACAAACAATTTAAAATACCTAAGAAGACACACGGTTATAGAACTATAACAGCACCAGATGATTTACTTAAAGAGCATATGAAGATAGTAAGTAATATATTACAGACAGGATTTAAAGTATTAACTCATGATAGTGCATGGGCTTATACCAAAGGACGAGATGTAGTAGGTGCAATGCAAGAACATCAACGCAATGAATCAAGATGGTTTCTTAAATTAGATTTAAAAAGTTTCTTTGACAGTTGTTCACCTGAATTTATAAGAGAACAGTTATTAAAACTATATCCCTTTGCAATATATAATAGCGATGAAGTAGATGTAGTTACACCATTATCAGAGTATGCCTGTTATAATGGAGGCTTACCTCAAGGCACACCACTATCCCCTATTATAACAAACTTAATCATGGTACCTATAGATTATGAAATCAATAAAGCATTATATAATTTAACAAGTGATAAAAAGATTTATAAACAAAGATATATTTATACAAGATACGCAGATGATATTATTATTTCTGCTAAACATGACTTTGATTATGGTATAATAATAGAGTGCATAGAGAATATTTTAAAAGGTACTCCACTTAAAATTAATAAAGAGAAAACTAGATATGGTTCTAGCTCAGGTAGAAACTGGAACCTAGGTATCATGTTTAATAAAGATAATGAACTTACAATAGGTTATAGAGAGAAACAAAAACTTAAAGCAGCAATACACTCATTCATTATAAACACTAGAGAATTTACATTGACAGATACAAGACAACTACTAGGTAGATTAAACTGGTTACATAATGTACAACCCGATTACTACACACATCTAATTAAATACTGTAAAGATAAATACGAAGTAGATATTATAACAGCACTTACTAATTGGATTAAACTATTAACTAACTAAGAGTATATGTCCTTAAATTTTAAGGAACTACTCAGTTACACTAGTAGAAAGATAAAGTTATAACACACGAAATATAGGCACCTGTCAACAAATTCTTTACCACAGCAGGGAAAGAATTTGTTGCCAGAGCCACATTTCTCTTAGAAAGTCTTAGGAGTTGATAGTATGGAAGAAAGATTTATTGAGATTAGATTTTATTATTACATTAAAAAATTATTTGCTAAGTTTAGAGATTCAATATATGTAGCTGATATTATTCAAGCCTATTGTAATATAGGTGGTATAGATTCTAGTATTATCAAAGCACAGATTAGATGGATAAGACAGAACAAAGGACTGGTATCTACATATGCAGATGAAGCAGTATATGTAGCAAGGAAGGTAGGTATATCCTATAGACAACTAGCTAAACAAACTGGTGTATCTGTAGCAACACAGTGTAGATTAAATAAAGAGTTTGATATGCACCCAGAAAGATTTGTTAATTTAACTAGGAGAACTGATGATGAAACATTCAATGCCATAAAAAGATTTATGTTGATAGTAGATATACTAAAGGAGGTATAATATGAAGAAGTTTATTGACATACCATTTAAAGAAAGTGAAACAGCATTTATAGAGATGCAAGAATTATTTAATGACATAGGTAGAGAAGCCTTGTTCATGAACCATTATGAATTATCTGAAAGAACAGGCGTGTCCCCAATAGATTGGAAGACATTCTTAATGGACCCGAGAGTAGCAGCATTTATAGATGAAGAGTTTAATTTACTTAAGAAATCTAAAGTAGCAATCATGCTTAATACTGTAGATACTAATAAGAATACAGGACAAGCACAACTACTTAATACATTACTTAATCAAACTAAATCAGAAGAAAGAAAGGAAGGACCTGTATTTATTTATACCCATGTTCCACTTAATAAACAAGAGATGGGTGCAGGTAACGTGAGAGAGTATGAAGATAACACAACTAAGAGTAACTAATGAATGTGCTTTTGCTAGACTAGGACCAGGCACAGGTAAGGTAGACAAACAAGAAGTCTATCCATGTACACCAGAACTATTAATAAAGTTAGGTATTAAAGAAAGTACTATACTTAAACTACAGAAGATGCAACAGCAGTCTATGGAAATAGATGACAGTTTACTTGAAGGACTTAGAGATTATCAAAAGGAAGATGTAAAGTACTTAGCACTTAGAAAGAGTGCAGGTTGTTTCAATGAACAAAGAACAGGTAAGACACCAACTGCACTAACAGTTATGAAAGTCAAAGGTGTAAAGAAATTATTAATAGTTGCACCTGCATCTACATTATATAACTGGTCTGAAGAATGTAAACGTTGGTTTGATAAGGACGCACCAGTATATGTAGTAGATGGACAAGCACATAAACGTAAAAGTATTATATCTAACTGGAAGACAGGAGTTCTTATAATTAGTTATGAATGTCTTAGACTAAACACTAGAGTTAAACGTGATGAGTATGGAGACATAAGTGAACTAGAAGAAACAGGAGATATAAAATATATTAAACTGCATAAAGATATAGATGGTTGTATATTAGATGAAGCACATAGAATTAAGAACCATAAGTCTAGACAAGCAGAAGCACTCTTTAGTTTATCGGATATACCTATAAGGCTAGCACTATCAGGTACACCAGCACCAGGTAAACAGCATGAGATATATAGTATATTACACTGGCTTTATCCTACAATATTTACAGGATACTGGAGATTTATAGATTACTACTTCGATCAGTTCGAGGAGTATGGACGAGATAGAACTTATAAAGTAATAGGTACATTCAAACGTGGTAAGAATGTAGAGATGCAACAATTCTTATCTGCTATTTCCACACGCCGCATGCGTGCGTCGGTCATGCCTTGGCTTCCAGATAAAGACAGACAAGTAGTTAAACTTCCACAAACTAAAGAACAAGTTAAGTATATTAAAGAACTTAATGAGAACTTTGAGATAGAAGGAACTGAAGTAGATGCAATTAATATACTAGCTAAGATAATGAAAGTAAGACAAATATTACTTGCACCTAAACTACTAGATCTAAAAGGTACATCACCTAAGATAACATGGATTAAACAATACATCGCAGATTATCCTGAGAAAAATATTTTAATCTTCAGTAACTTTACTGAGTGGCTTAAATTATTAGGTAAAGAATTAAACTGTAAGAACTTTATCATAGGTGAAACATCAAAGAAAGATAGAGAGCTATTGAAAAAACAATTTCAAGATGGTAAAATAAAATTGTTACTGATAAATATAAAGGCAGGTAAAGAAGGTATCACACTTGATAATGCAGATACAGCAATCTTCACCGACAAGTATCCACCTGTAGGAGATGTGCAACAAGCAGAAGATAGATTCGTTGCAACAACTAAAGACAAACTACATACAGGTCATACAATAATTGACTTAGTAATGGATCATAGTTATGAAATGAATATACTTAAGATGCTTGAATCAAATGCAAGTGAAGTAGATTTAATTAATAACTATGTTGCATACATTAGAAATGGAGGTGAAGTAGATGTATAACTTTGTTACTCTAATAGGGCGTATCAACTTTATGAATTCAGAATGTAACACCTTAGAAATTAAATGCATTAAACCATTATACGAAAACGATATTAAAGTTGGCACAGAAGAAGTATATATTCCAGTTATTGTTAGTGACTTAATGATGAAGCAAACTAAACAATACTGTAATATAAATGATATGATTGGTATCAAAGGCTATCTTAAAAATCAAGATAGTAGATTAATGGTAATGGCTGAAAAGATCACGGTCTTATCACATACCAATGATACTAATAGGAAAGGAGGTGATGACAATGAAGTTTCATAAAGCAGCAAGACAGAAATTAAAAGCATCTATAATGATTGAAGGACTACAAGGTTCAGGAAAATCAGGACTAGCACTTCTAATTGCTAAAGCATTAACTGATGACTGGAGTAAGATCTATGCTATAGATACAGAGAACAGATCATTAGATTTATTTGAAGGAATTAAAATGAACACAGGTGATGCGTTCGGTGCATTCAATAAAGTAGACTTAACTATTGAAGATGGTTATGCACCTAGTAATTACTTAGCACTTAGAGATGAAGCTATTAAAGAAGGTGCTGAAGTAGTAGTCATGGATTCTATATCACACATGTGGAACAGAAAAGGTGGACTACTAGACTTAGTTGCTGAAGCACAAGCCAATGGATTAGACAACTATAGAAGTTGGGGAACAGAACGTAATAGACGTGAGAAGGAATTACTTAATGACATAGTTCGTAGTAAAGATGTACACGTTATAACTACAGTTCGTATCAAAGAGAAGTTCGGTATGGAATATGATGAGACTAAAGGTAAGACAACAGTTGTATCTTTAGGTGAACAACAGATCCAACAAGACGGACTTAAGTATGAACCAGACTTAGTATTACGTATGTTAGAGCCAGGCAATATGGACGGTACTAATCCTAAGGTGTTAGTAATTAAATCTAGATACGCAATCCTTAAGACAGGAGAAGAGTATGAAGTAAATAATGAATTACTATCACAACTAAGAGCTTACTTAGATGAAGGAGTCGACCCTGAAGTTATCTTTAAAGAACAAAGAGAACAACTAAGTAAAGCAATTAAAGAATACTGCAACACACCTACAAAGAAATCTATATGGAAGGCACTTAAAGATAGTAGTGGTTACACTGGTAAATTAGATGACATGCCATTAGGTTTAATGAAAGAGTTGTATAAAAAATTAACTGAAGAATAGGAGATAAAAGTATGAATAAAGAAATAAGTTTTCCAGAGTTACCTACTGAAGACATGCATGCAGAGCATACAAGTGACACCCTTGGTGCTGACAAGGTAGCTTATACAGAATTGACAAAAGAAGAATTAATCAAGGTGTTAGAAAGCAAAGATAAAAGTTTAGATAATTATTCACATATGGGCGAACAACATAAGAAGGAGTTAGATAATATGAATGAGTATTATGTAGCTCGTATCAAAGAATTAAATAGTATTATAGCATACTATGAAAGAAAACTAAATGTACTTAAAGATATAATTACATTAGAGACTGATAAAGGGGGTGACAAATAATGCTTAACTTTAATGCACTACCTAAAGATAAACCTAATAATAATACTGTAACTGCAGGTACATACTTAGCAACTATATTCAAAACACAAATGCAAGTTAGTAAAACTACAGGTGCAGAGTATTTAAACGTATCATTCAAATTAAAAGATGGTGGTTTCGTTAATGAAAACTATTTCGATAGTGATAAACAATTCCTTCAATGGAAACTTGGTCGTCTACTTCAAGCATGTAACGTTACATTAAGTGGCGAAGGTACACTTAAAGATGTTGCAAAAGTTATACAAGGTAAGTCTGTTATCATAGATGTAGCAGTTAATGATAGAGGCTATGGTTCATTAGATTATTCTAATGGTGATGGTATCTATAGTACTACTGAAAAAGCTACACCTAATGAAACAATGGACAAAGATGTAGAACAAGCAATTGAAGCAGACATCTCATCTGAAGACTTTTAATGAATAGTTTCTTTGAATACTATTTTTACGAGTATGATTTTTCTAAAAGGGAAACAGCAGTATGCTGTCCATTCCCTCATCATACTGAGTCTGGCATTGAATATCATGAGACTAATCCAAGTGCACACATTAACTTGGACAAAGGTCTGTTTCATTGTAAAGTATGTGACGTAGGTTTATCTGAAATCTCATTCATATCTAAAGTATTAGGTACTAGTTATGAAGCAGCAAGTAAGATAGCCAAGTTGTTCACGACCAAAGAAGATAGATATACCTGGAATAAAGATTATAATATCTCAGAAGAGATAAAAAATAAATGTATTAATCTTGGTATCTCAGAGAAAGTTATAGATGAACTAGAACTTAAAACTGAGATGGGAGATGAAATATCTTTTCCAGTATTTATGTATGGTAAGTTAGTTGATGTCAGAAGTTATAGACCTCAAGACAGAGCTAACAAAATAAAGAGTAGAGTAGGTGCTACTTCAGGATTAATTATTCCATTTGATATATGGACTAAGACACCTACAAATAAATGGACTATCATCTGTGCAGGTGAGAAGGACATGGCTGTAACTAGAAGTCATGGCTTCAATGCAATCACACTAACAGGTGGTGAGAAAGCATTACCTAAGATGACAACCCCATTCAAAGATCGTAAGATAGCAATATGTTATGATAATGATGAAGCAGGTATTGCAGGTGCTAGAGCACTGGCATCTGAGTTAATTAAATATGTTAAAGAAGTTAGAGTAGTTACTAACTTTCATGAAGTGTGTAAAGAACATGGAGAAGATCTAACAGATTTCTTTACTAAATACAACAAGACTAAAGAAGACTTAATGAAGTATGTCTTAGCAACTCCAGCATACACAATAGAAGAAGCCAAAGAAGAGATACAGAAAAGACGACCTCTGATATCTTTACTTGAAGCATCTAAACCACAGTATATAAATAGAGTAGTTCAATCTAACATACAGGTAGTTGCAACTTATGAAACTGCAATGCCAGTACCTACTACAATATATGCTAAGAAATTAAATAGTAATGGAGATGCTAAGTACAATCAGATGAATGTAGGTGAAGAAAGAACTTGGGAATTATCTGAGAACAATTGTCAAGATATACTTAAGTTAATAGATAACAACTTCACCGAAGATCAGATTCGTGATAACATAAGATCTATATTAGGTATAAGTAAATATGAAAGAGACGTAAGGATAGAGAAGCCCACTAAGGATACTGTCTATCAATGTAATGTAACAGATTTATTTGAAGCCACTGCCAAGGATATAGCAACCATTGAGTTTACAGCGTATGTCCTAAAGAAAAGATTAGAGAGTGGTAAGAAATATCTGATTACATATAAATTAGTTCCACATCCATACAAAGGACAAAAACTAATTATGATTATAATAGATGTTGAAGAAGCCTGTGATAGTATAACTAATTTTAAGATAACTGATGAAGTAAAACAAGAATTAGATTTATTTAAAAATCTAGAAGGTACTGTTAAAGAAAGAGTACATACATTATCAGAGATGGCTAAAGCATACATAGGTTATGATGGTTACAATAATCTAATAGAAGCAATCGATCTTAGTTTTCATACCGTACTAGAATTTAACTTCGGTACATTTAAAAACATAAGAGGATACTTAGATACACTTATTGTAGCAGAGAGCCGTGTAGGTAAATCATCAACAGCTGAAGCATTACAAAAGTTATATAACCTAGGAGCCTTCACATCATTAGCAGGTAACAGTGCAACTATACCAGGTATCATAGGTGGTAGTACTAAAGTAAATGGTAGCTATCAAACCAGAGCAGGTTTAATACCTATGAATCATAGAGGCTTAGTTATCTTCGAAGAACTGGCTAAATGTAATAGTAACTTAGTTAGGGAACTTACAGATATAAGAAGTAGTAACCAAGTTAGAATAGCCAGAGTAAGTGGAACACTTACATTACCTGCATTAGTTAGAATGATAACCTTAACTAATGTAAAGAATACAGGACATAAAATAAAACCTATTAACTCATATCCAAATGGTGTAGATATATTAGTAGAACTAATAGGATCACCTGAAGATATAGCAAGGTATGACCTGATGTTAATATTAGGTGAGCAAGGTAATAGAACAACCAATCCTTTCTGGGAGCCTATTAAACCTTTCGAACCAAAAGCATATCAAACAAGAATAAGATGGGTTTGGAGTAGAACAGCAGACCAAGTATTAATAGATAAAGAAGTTGGTACTTACATAATCCAGAAGTGTAATGAACTAAATACTAAATATGATTCACATATAAAAATATTCGGAACTGAGGCATGGAAAAAGGTAGCTAGATTATCAATAGCAATCGCAGGTTATTTAGTTTCAACAGATACAAGTTACGAGAGAATCATAGTAACTAAGGAACATGTAGATGCAGCAATAGATTACTTAGTCAGTTGTTATGATAATAGTACATTCAAACTTAAAGAGTATGTAGCAATGGAAAGATTATATAATGAGATTGATGATGATGGTATAGCATTACTTCAAGATCTATATAATTCTAATGCAAGTATTCTATTACAGTTGGAAAGACTAAACAGAACTAATAAACAAAATATCATGGCAGCCACAGGATTAGAAACAAATGATTATAATAAGTTCATGCAAAGATTAACTCAAGGACTATTCGTTACCTATGAAGGTTACGATATAATACCTACTCAAAGATTTAGATTAGGTATGTCCAAGATTAATAGAGCAGGAAATATACATAGGGTAGGTGAATACGATGCGTAAGATTAAAACTATAAAACAAACTATAATAAATAGTAATGAAGATTTAATCAAAGCAATTAAACATTATAGAAGGATGGCGAAGGACAGCCCCATATTCTTCGATACTGAAACCACTGGCCTTAATATAAAATACGATAAGCCTTTTCTAATTCCGTGGGGTTACGTAATAGATGACACAGCATTTATATACTGCGTAGATGTTGATCATGATGAGCATCTATTCAAACAAACTGCCATGGCGATAGTAGCACTAGCTAAGATAGGTGGATTAGTGGGACACAATATTAAATTTGATATACATATGTTAAATAATATTGGTGTTAGAACGCCTGATGATATTCATTATTCTGATACAATGATATTAATCAGGTTAGCACATGATGCTCTGACTCCGACAAATGGAGGACCACCACTTGGATTAAAAGATTATGCAGTAAGATATATAGATAGGACTGCTAAAGATAATGAGCAGTTAGTTAAAGACGAACGTAAAGGAATGGCTAAAGAATACAATGCTCGTCTTAAAGAAAAATTATATAAGTTAGATCGTAAATGGACGATCGCCTATCTTAGTGACTACTTCAAAGATGTGCTTCATAGTGTAGATACATTAGATGAGAAAACAAAAACTGTTTATCTAGAATGGTATAATACTTTACCTGAACAAATAAAAAACAATATGACATTAGGTCATGTTGAAACTGATAACATTCCATACAATTTATTATCAAGACCTAAGGTAACTGAGTATGCAATGTATGATATAGTTTGGACTATGGAAATATATTATAGATGCAGTGCTGCAATAGTAGCACGTGGTAATACAGAAGGACTTAGACGAGAGGAAGAAATTATACCAGCGTTAGTTCGTATGGAAGATTGTGGATTTGAAATAGATGAAGCGTATGTTAGACAAGTAACTAAAGACTTAGCTGCATATCTTAAACAGCAACGCTCAGCCCTATACCATCTAATTGGAAGTCACATATCTGTAGGACAGAATGCTAAGATAAAAGATATCCTCAATAATAAATATGGTATAGATGTACCAGGTACAGGTAAAGAAGATCTAAATAGAACTTATGATGAATTAAAAATAACACAACCTGACTCAGAAGTTGTTAAGTTTATTGGATTACTTCAAGAAATAAGAACTTTAGAAAAATGGTATGCTACCTACTTACTTAGATTTGTAAGGGAACTTGACCAAGGTCATAACAGAATCTATACACAAATAAATCAAGTTGGTACTGTATCAGGTAGAGTAACATCAGACTTTCAACAATTCCCTAAGTATGGAATTAATAAAGAAGATGGAACACCGTTGTTTCATCCACGTAAGATGATATTAACTACACCTGGTTACAAAGGTATAGCATATCTGGATTATTCCCAAGTTGAACTAAGGTTGCAAGCACTATATACAATCCTTGTTGGCAGTCCAGACCTGAATTTATGTAGGGCGTACATGCCGTATAAGTGCAAGCACATAGTTAATGACGGAAGTATAGGCTGTGACTTATATCAATATCATTATGAAGATTTTGATTATACTAATCCAGAACATATCAAACATGCATATGATTGGGACTGGTACTTAGATGAAGAGTTAAGTAAGAAGTGGACACCAACTGATGTACACGCAGCAACTACACACGTAGCCTTTCCAGATCTAGATATGAATTCAGATGAATTTAAAAAACTAAGAGGTAAAGTTGGAAAACGTGTGAATTTCGCTTGACGTTAATGGTCATATATAATATAATAGTGTTAACTTCGGAGGTGAATAATGGAGTTAACGTGTATTGATTGTAATAAAAAATTTGAAGCAAAAAGAAAAGACACATTAAGATGTCCTGTATGTAAGAAGAAACATGCAAGTTATAGAACAATGTTATCTAGAAAAAAGAAACACCCAGAAATAGAAATAGGTGTAGGTAGTGGTAACAGTTATAAGAACAAACATCAACCATTAGGAATACAAACCTATAGACGAGCTAAGAAAACTAAATGTGAGTGGTGTGGTTCAAATAAAAACTTGTGTGTTCATCACAAAGATGAGAATAGATACAACAATGATATAAATAATTTAATAACTATTTGCAAACGTTGTCATCAAACTCATCACACTGTGAGGAATATGACTACAGGACGTTACGAGGCGAAGTAAAATCCCTGAAAAAAACTGGAAGGCTGAGATGCTAATCAGAGGTGAAGGCGAAAGCCAGCCGCAACGCATAGGAATTGAAATAATATTCCCACGAGGCAGGGACATCGAAAGATGAAAAGATATGCTGAGCTTACAGGAATAAGAACTGTAAGAAGTAAAAGATAAAAAGCTTTTACGATAACAAAACTGAAGAATTATGGAGCACAATTTAATAGAATAAAAGTTATGTTCCCTGATTATGATGATGAAACTATACATAGAATAGATGATGCATACTATACTGCATTTCCAGGTGTTAAGAAATACCATGAGTATTGTAATGAGATAGTACAGGCACAACCTTATGTAGAAAATCTATTCGGTGTTAAGTATTATGGATTATCAGCACATAAACTTATTAATTGTTTAGTACAGGGTAGTGGTGCTTATCTACTTAAAGAAAGAATAAAAGAAGTAGATGAGTACATACAATCTAATCATTTAAAAACTAGAATGCAAATGCAGATACATGATGAGATTAGTTATGAAGTATATCCTGGTGAAGAGAAACATGTATTAGAATTCAAAAGAATCATGCAAAAGTTTGAAGGAAGTTATGTACCAATAGTTGCAGACTTAGAATTTACTACAACTAGTTGGGCAGACAAAGAAGAATGTGAGGAAATAAAATGAATATAGATATGTTAACAATTATATTTTATATATTAGCTATTGTGCTTATTGCATTTATGATTATAGATATGATCATAGATAAGATAACAATGCACTACTTAAATAAAAAAGTTAATAATAAAATAGATAAAATATTAGATGATGCTTTGGCAGAAGCAATTAAAGAAATAGAGTCTCAAAGAGATGGCTCTAAAGAGTAGATATATATTAGCCTTAGACCCTTCTGGTAATTATAAGGAGGGTCTAGGTACTACTGGTTGGTGTTTATTTGACCAGGAAACAGATAAGATAAGTAAGTTCGGTGTAATCGCTGCCACCAATTACAAAGACCAATATAAATATTGGGACGCACATATAAGTCTTATCGATTCACTTGCAGGATACAGACCTGAGATAGTTATAGAAGACTATCTATTATATAGTAATCGTGCACAAAATCAAATCAATTCTAGATTAGAGACACCTCAATTAATAGGTGTATTAAAATATGAAAGTTATAAGCGTGGACTATTTGTAACTATACAAACAGCTATGCAAGTAAAAACTAGATGGTCTGATGAGACACTATGTAAAAGAAATTATTTAACTAAAAAAGGTAGATACTATTACATAGGAACTTGTAGAACTACAGATCATATTAGAGATGCTGTAAGACATGCAGTACACTTTAAAACATATACAAGTAGATATAATAAAATAGGAGGAACTTATGGAAGAGAAAAAAATACCAGAAATTACAATCTACACTAATGGTAGGGACATAAAAATAAAAACTGAACTAAAAGAAATAGACATTGAAACAGCAGAAGCTATACTTAATAGCACGGCTAAAGAACTTATGGGATACTTTAACAAAGACTTAGCTGATACAATAAAGTTTTATAAGAACATAATAATATGTTGTGCAATAGCAGTTGTTGTACTATTCATAACAGTGTTGAGGTTATTATGTGCATAGAAGAACTAATAGTAAATAAGAATGTATTAGATGTAGCAGTTAAAAATGTACAAAGTTTAAGCCATGAGGATTATGCACTGGTAAGAAAAGATTACTTCGGAGCAAGTGATTCATCTATATTATGTGGTGTTAATTTATACAAGACATTAGATCAATTAATTATAGAAAAGAATAATAAGTTTATTACAGATGAAGAAAAAGCAGTTGGAGAAAAACCTATAGTTAAAAAGGGTTATGATTTAGAACCTATTATATTAGATAAAGCAGCAAAGGAATTAGATGTTGAGATTTTAAAACCTAAGGATATGTTTAAGTTTAAAGATGTAGATGGATTAAGTGTAAATTATGATGGTGTTGTAGAACTAAAAGATAATGTACTTATACCTGTTGAAGCAAAGTTAGTTAGTAAATATGGTGAGAAGTACTATAATAAATTAATAACTATTAACGAAGCAAAGACAATAAATTTAAGTACTACATCTACAGATTTAGAAAGTCATATAAAAAGAATTGCATTAAAATTTGGGATACCAGCATATTATTATACACAAGTTCAACAAGAGATTGCAGGATTAGATGCACCATATGGTTATCTAGCAGCAATGTTTGATGATAGCTGGACATTTAAACTATATTACATACCAAGAGATGATTATGTTATAGGTAAGATATATGGCAAATGTGTAAACAACATAAACAAAATAAAAAGAGATACTAAATAGTATCTCTTTTTTTTTATTTCGAAACGCTCTGTCTATAACTATCTGGCAGTTTTAGTTTACGTGTTGCTCTATTATACTTACTGTTAGATTTGTATCTTCTATAGTTATTCATGTACCAGTTTGGTGCGATTGAGTTAGTACTTGATAACCATCTATCTATGTTCTTACCACGGCTGAAGTAATATCTATTAGTTGTGAATTTATAATTCATAAATGATCTATTATCTTTAGCATAGAATCTACGACGAGGGTATCTACGCCAGCCTGAAGTATAATAGAATTCTCTATATAACTTAGGATACTTACGTGTATGCTTAGGATACATTTTAGCATAGACACTTGGTATGTAACTACGTCCTTGTGCAATTGTATTTAGTCTTGCTATATTAGAAGAGAGTGGATTTAATTGTTTAGGCTCTTCTAATCCAAACATTACTCCAAGGAATGGATTAATTCTTTCCTTGAATTCAGAGAATGGCGAAACTAATAATGTAAAGAAACCTATAGGCGACATACCTGTCTTTAGCATAATATTATTACCAAAGACTTTAAGTCTTACGTTACCTGCTAAGAAGTTATATTGTAGGTAGTTACTATTTCTTACGTCGTCCCATGTATAGTCCCCGTTGTTATAAGATACTTCAAGCAAGTCTAACCACGCTCTAAATACATCTGGGTTCTTAGTTATACCTTCGTTTAGATAATAGAATAAGTTATTGATTGGGAACGTAGAGAACCAGAATATTTCTTCTATAGTTTTAGCATAAGGTTCTTTTAGTTTATAGTCAAAGTGTGTATTTGTAATAGTACGTATAGCTTCAGTAAAGTCTTTGCCTTCATCTACTAGCTTTAAGAATAAACCTAGTCTTGATGATTGTTCTATCTGGCTATTAATATCATTAACTAGTCTGACTGGACTATACTTACCATATAATATTTTTTCATTGTATGCATTAAGCCATAGTTCAGTTACACTTGCACCGTCAGCTAAATTATATTTAAGTAACATATCTTCTAAGGCATCTGATAAACCACCTGATGCACTAGACATTGCAAACATATCTACTAGCATATAGTTGATACGTTCTTCGTCTGTCATGTTCCTTAGATATGCTCTTACTATACGCTTATTAAGTGTTTTATTATTAGTTGACTTAAGCATCTTCTCTTGCACATCATTGTACCAAGACCATAGTTGCGTTGCTTTACTATAGTATTGCATATTAGTACCTATATCTAACAAGCCACCACTTGATGCTGCATTCTTAAAGATGGCTGTATCTAAGAAGTTTCTCATTAAGAAACCTGGTGTTGTTAGATAAATACTTTTGAATGTAGATACTAAGAACTGCTTATATGCTTTATATACTTTATTAGATATAGCATGTTCATTTACAGCAAGTACAGCATTTCTATATACCTCGTGTGGTAAACATACTGCCCCAGCCTTAATTGCTTCATTTAACTGTGTTCTATTGGTTATGTGGATCTTGTATATCGTTGGCTCACCTTTACGATTCTCACGCATGATTGCTGCAACATAATATCCTTTTTCGAAGAAGTTATTAATTTCTTCATCTGTAGCCTTACGAAACATAGGCTTAAGAGTTTTGATTGCATAGTCATCATTCATAAACATATGTAAATATTTATGTTCACTGTTTACTCTTTTAACTGCAGCCATAGTTCCACCAAATGCACTACGATACAAGTCCGTGGTAGCAAGAGGAACATCCATTCCTCTATCGAGGAATGCATCCATACCTAAATTATAGACGTTATTAATAGTGTCATAATGTCCTACCATAACTAAATTAGGTCTTAGTATTTTCTTTTTGAAAAAGTTATTAATTCCATTTTCATCGATTTTTGAATACGTTTTTTGTAATGTTAAGTCACCTACATATTTTCTAAGAGCGTTTGACTCTTTAAGAATATTATAGTTATCTAAGTCTAACATCTGTCCTGTAAATAATTCATCAGGCAAGTCCATACCATTCCAGTAAAAGTAATCTCTGTTAGCTTTGAACATATCTGTAATAGCTTGTTGTTCCTTATCAAAGATATATGTAGGTACTATATATTTATGTTTCTTAGGTCTTATAGTATTATCTGTTCTTCTAATTAAATAGATACCATTAGAACCTTTATACTCTTGTATATTAGCTATTTCGATACCTGCTTGTTGTAATTGTTTAGCAGTGAATTTATTATCAAAACCTGCATCTGTTTGAAAGAACATCATACCATCTGTATTGTAGTCTATAAAACTTCTAAGTTCTCGAGCAGTGTAGGAATTAAGATTCATGGCAAGACCTTGCATTCTTTCTTCTAACATAAAGCGTTGTACTTTTTTATCATTCATAGGTGTATCTAGTGTGATACCATAGCTTTTAAGTATATTACGATATTCTTTATTCTTTATTCTCTTACGTATTTTAGTTGTGTCATTACACAAGTCATCTAATATACGTGTACGTTCTAATGCTTCAACATCTTGTTCATGATATCTTTGTATGTTAGATATGTTTGCTTTCATAGTTTCTGGAGACTTATAGTATTGTCTTATGTCTCTAGTAGCAAACTGTCTAATATCAGATATAGTATTAAGTGGAGCATTGTTTATAATTTTATCATACACAGTCTCATCTGTAACACCTGAGTGTGTGATATCTTCTAGGTCAAAGAACAAACTAGCAGGGTCTTCATTATAATCTATTCTTTGTCCATAAGTAAAGTCTAGTTTATTAAGTAGATTAGATTTATTAGTTAACTTGTCAGATGTAGTTGGATCTAAATGTCCCATTCTTTCTAATATCTGTTGGAATTTAAGTGCAGTGTTTTTATTATAGTGTACATTTTTAGTATACATATACCAAGCATACACGTCTCTATCTGAAATTACTCTGAAATAACGTATAGGATCTTTGGGTCCAAAGTATATTGTTGGATCTCTATATACAAGTGAAAGAGCTTGTCTATAAGCATTAATTGTATCTGGTTTAAATACTTTAAATTTATCTATATAATCATAGATGTATTTAAACCTTGTAATAAATGTAACATACTCTAAGTTAGTATCTATATCTTTTATATTTACAGGTAAGTTAAGTAGATTAGGTTGTACATTTCTTGCACCTATAAAGTCATACATATCTAACTTCTTAACAGCTAACATACCGTTAGTAGTAGACCATTCATAAGCATTCTGCATATTAAGTTCTTGTTGTACGTATTCATCAAATCTTTCTTTAGTTATATACGCAGCAATATTATGTATTGTTCTTGTGCCTTCACTGTTGTACATTTTTGTACGACCTGTAGCATTTTGCACAGTCATGTTAATCTTATCTATATCATTAAACGTTCTTATTAATATACGGCTCATTGTAGAATCAGAACCATTAATGTAATTTAATACGAACTGTTTAAAGTATTCACTATATTCTTCAGGGGTTAGATTAGTCTTTGTTAGATATTTCATAGATGAATAGTAACCTTGTTTATTTCTAGAAGTCTTACTACCATTACCTGTTATTGTAAATAAGTTTGGTAGTATATCACTTATAGAATCAAAGTCACGTTCAATATATTCACCACCCATGTATAATATAAAATCTGATAAGTCTCTTACAAGCTGCACGTTATGTGTATTATCATTAAGTGCTTTAAGTACGTCTTGATACATAACACCTAGGTAACGTAATTCAGATACAGTTTTATCTGTGAATAGTTTAGAACCCCAAGTTAAATTAGTTTCAGAGTGTAGTCGATCTATTCTATTTAATGCAATTATATAATTGGCAAAAGCATTTTGTACATTCTCTTTAATTTCTTCTATTGCATTATTATAAAATGACATATCATCATACTGACTATACATTAATTTATACTCGAGTTCATTTAATTCTTCTCTAAGTACTTCTCCGTCTGCCCAATCTGATCCGTCTAACAATTGCTTTAGTTCATTATATCTATCTAATTCATATTCAGATAGTGTAGTACCAAGTCTTACAACTTTAGGTACATCATTATGTTTAGCAATGTCATCTATTATTCTATCTGCAGGCCAGTCTCTTTGTAATTGTTTTAAAAATCTACTTATCATCTCAGGTTGTTTCTTAAATATATCAGACATACCTAAGTCATGTTTATTAACACCTGGTCTATTACCAAACTCTTCATAGTATTTATATACATTGTATAATAGACCTTTTAGATAATCTTGAAGTTGAGAAGAAGTCTTATAAGATAATAACTCAGTGTTAAGGAAATTAACAGTAGCATTATATTGGTCTAAAGTAAGTAATAAACTGTCTATATACTTAGCTTCATTCTTTTTACCTGCATTCTTAAGAGTTTTAATTATCTCATTCATTCTTTGTCTTGCAGCACTATTAGGATCTAATAGATTGTTAAACCATTGTTGATGTTCTTTACTCCACGACTCATACATAGCAAGTAACTCGTCATGGCCTAACCAGAACATACCTTGTTTAGACATTGTGAAATGGTAAATAGCCATGTCTGCTTCTTCAAGTAAATCTAAAATACTATTCATAACTTTAAGTGTTTTATCTTGTGTTAAGTATTTATCAAGATTAGTTATCATAGACTGTTGAGGAAGTGTAAACTTAATTTTATCTGCTTTAATATCTGATACCCATCTGCCTACTTGTATCTGTAAATCCTGTAGATTTTGTACAAAACGTTTTACAGATTCTTTACTATAACTACCTGATTCATTAGTGTCAAATGTAAAGTTGATTACTTTATCTATTACTTCAGAACGTTCTTCAGTAGGATTGATGTAAGTACCAAGTGCTTGGTCTAATTCCACACGTTGTATATCATCAAACGTTCCTACTATTTCAGATACTTGTTTTTGTATTTCAGGTAATAGTTCAACATCATCTAATTTAGATGCAGTCTGTACAATATCCTCATACACAGCACTTGTATCTGTGAATTGACTAGCTAGATTTTTATATTCTTGTTTATCTAAATAATCTAACTTTATATTTTTAGGTTGTAGAAATGCTTTATTTACATTTTGTAGTTTTTTACCAAGTTCTTCTTGTTCTAATAAGTCACCTGTTCTAGCAGAAGTTACAATCTTTTTTAGATGTTTATAAATCTTAGAGACTTGTTTAGGATCTGCACGATTTAATTTAACAGCAGTAAGTAAGTTGACTATTTGTTTATAGTTACTTAAGTTAATACCTGCATAGTCTAATAGTGAAGATACCTTCATAAATAACTCTGGATCTTTTTTATTAAGAGCATCTAAGTATTTAGGTAGGTCAGCTAAAGTATATTGTACTCCATCTATTTCAAAATAATTAGACATAATGAAGTTGATACGATCAGCGTAATCTAGTTGACTTAATTCATTACCACGTTCTAAGTTTCCACGATGTCCTGTTTCTTCAAACCATGCTTTAACTTCTTCATCAATATCTGTTTTAAATGAATTGTACATAGAAGTTTCAGCAGCGTCAGCAATAACTGTGTATTCCCATAGAGCTTGATATAAATCTTCTAGATCATCTGGTCTGATTTCTTTAATAGTTTGTGTAATCTCGTAGTCTATATTAGGCTGTGCAATAAACTTAGAATATTTACCTTTAGGTAAATCTGTAATTTGTTGTAAGTTTTTATATACTTTACCTTCATAGATTACAGAGTTAAGTTCAGGCATTAAACTAGCAAGTCTTTCTTTAAACATTTGATCTATTACAACTTTATCCATACGCTGAGCATAAGTTGCATTCTTATATACATTCACATATAACTGTTGTAAATAGTCAGTAGATATATTGTATCTCTTTAATATATCTGCAAATGTTTCATAAGTTTTTTGATTTAGTTTATAGTTATTCTCACCTATAGTTTTTAATTCACGTCTGAATGCAGCAGGAGTATTATTCATTACTTTCTTAGTGTCAATCTTTTTTCTAGATTGTACCCAAGCATTCCACTGTGCCTTAAAGACATGCTTATTAAGTTGTTCAAATACAACCTTACCTATTCCCCAAGCAGGAGATATTCCCATAGATGCTATAATTAAAGCGTCATTAACTGTTGCAACAGCTTTAGTAAACTTAGTAATCTGAAGATATTGATTATAACCATCAGATACTCTAATATCTTTAATAATATTAGCAAGTTGTTTATCTGCATCTAAAGATAGTAATTGATCGTATGCTGTAATTGCTTCTTGTATTTCTTTATATTTAGGATTAGTAACAGATACCTTCTGTATTTCATCCATTAGATATTTTCTATTGTCACTAAGTCTATCTACAATTTCACTTACAAGTTTATCATTGCTGTCTGTTAATGCATCAGATATAACTTTACTTATGTTTCTATAACCTGCGTCAGTTATTGTACTTGCTAGCGTTTCACCTGCTTCTTTGGCAACGATTTGTTTAGTTGTATCTAATAATAAATTAGTACCTGTTTTACTTGCAGCATTTGCTCCCCAAGTAAACCAGTTAAGTGGATCTGATATAACTTCTCCAACAAAGTCAACTATACTTGAACCTGTGTTCCAGTTGTATTGTTGTCTGTATTCATCTTCAGCCCAACCTAAAGACTTAGCAAAGTCTGTTGGACCTCCACCACCAGCCCAAGGCATTAAACTTTTTACTGGATTTGCTAAGATATCCATTGTACCACCAATAGATTCTAAGCTGTTGATTAATAATTTAGATGTGTCACCTTCAAGTAATGGATCTAGTGCACGTTCTTTTAGCATGACACCAAAACCTAATACACTATTTAGTATAGGTATTTCAGTAAAATTACCTAAGCCAGCATCATTTAAAGTATGTCTAAGTTGTAGTGTACCTACACCAGGCTTACCTAATATTAAATCACCTAAGTCTTTAACGTGCTGCCTTTGTACTGAAGTTCTATTACGATTATATACATTGTAACTAGTTACTCCAGGAGGAGTTAGCTTAGGTGGATTTAATCTTGGTGCACTTAGTCTAGGAGCAGAAAGAGAAGGTGGTGATAATTTTGGTACGTCCATGTTTATTCCTCCTTCTCTGTTTAGTTTTTATTTAGTACGCTATTAATGTAATCATATACACTTGAAGTACCATTATAATTATTATTAATGTTATTAGTAGTATAATTAAATGCTTTAAGTACATCTCCGTTGTATGCTCTTAGAGCATTATTAAATACCCAATTAACTTCATCTGCTGGTGCTCTAGCAGCTGTGTTATATGCACCTATGTTAGCGTTAGCACTTAAGTTATTACTCCACATTTCTGCATTAGATAATAATCTCTGTGCAAGTAATGCTTGATTAGCTTTATAGATTTCTGCATTAGATAACATATCTTGACCAAATCTATCTGTATCATTTTGATATAGAGTAAGCGAGTCTTTAGATAATGACTGTGCTAGTTTATCAAAGTAATTTCTAGCATTTAATTTAGCTTGTGCATCTGAAAGTAGCGTATCATCTACAGCCTTCATTCTATTAGCAGCAACATCATTTTGATTAGTTGCATATTTAGTTAAGGCTTGTTGATTGGCAAGTACTTCATTAGCTGCTCTTTGTCCAGCAGTAGTACCTGATGCAATAGCTTCAGCCTTACTGTTTCTAATTGAGTTTAAATAAGATGTTCTATCAGCGACATCATTATATGTACTAGCATTATTTAGTTGGTCTGATTTGAATTCAGCCAAGTTCTTCTGAGCAGTAGTACTGTTCTTAATTAGATCATAATAATTATTAGGATCATAATCAATATTATGTAGGTCAGCTAATTCCTGCCCTGTCCAGAACTTAACAGGTTTTACATCTCTCATACCTCCATTAAGATCGATGTTGGTATCTTCGTATGTAGGAGCTGGTGCATAAGGAGCTTGTGTGACACCTGAGTAAATAGCATCTTCAATTTCTTTCTTAGTCATTCCTTTGATTTTATTAAGAGCAGGTAAGTAACCTGTCATTTGGTCCCAAAGATCTGTAGCTTCTTTGTGAGTCTTACCAGTATGACCTAGTGTTACTCCAACTTCAGTCCAGAACTCTTTAGAAAATACATTAGCACGGTTAGCTGTATCAAATGCTTTACCTGCACGCTCTGTATCTTTTAAGATACCTAGTGATCTTTTATAGGCTTTAGCATCTAGTTCCCCTGCTAAATACATATTACCTATAATATCTTCAGGTGATACACTATCAGACATTCCTAAAGATTTTATAGTATCTGCATATCTTCTGTACGCATTATAACTATCAGTACTTTTATCACCACGGTTTATAGTAGCTCCCAAAGCTCCTACAACAGCAACGATAGCAGCAATTGTAGCGGCAGTTCCCATAGTATCACCTCCTAGTATGTACGGGTATTATTAAATCTAGTACCCATAAGATTATTCATATATTTGCTAGCAA
>UMAP01032551.1_pt1 | contig 37917 bp, 69 predicted proteins | sample 1963731 | NCBI WGS metagenome assembly UMAP01 (sample SAMEA4835918, study PRJEB28245) | human gut metagenome | biome: gut microbiome; material: fecal sample | place: Denmark | collected 2008 | reverse complement strand
GACGTGTGCTGCTCTTGGAACGTGACTGTAATCTTAGGATCTGTTTCAAAAGTACAATCTTCCTTCGATAACGCATCATTCCAAAATGCAATGTCTTTCGGATTTTCCGTCAATACGCTTTTACTTCCATCTAGCACAAATTGGTTCAGTTCAAAAGTCCCATAACTTTTCTGTTCCGTCTGTTCTGCAAATAACTCTATTGAACCTATGCCCTGGTTATCATCTGTCGTGACCGAAGCATCCGCAAGTGCGGTAACATCTATAAATTTCATTTCTGCCCTGCAATATGTTCTCATAAATGCCCCCTTACGGTGTCTTAAATGGTTTTTTACTCGTCATTTTCCAAGACAAGCCTTTATACTGCGCTCCGTTGTCCAATACCTTTTCCACTTCATCTTTAATAGATGAAAAATACCCATAAAAATCAAACTGCTTGCTTGCATCCGGTAGTAATACATGATGGAATCTGTTATCGCAATCCGTGATATGATCTATCAGCCTGTCATACATTTCTGCATCATCGATCGTTCCAATTGAGATCGTATAATTCTTATAAAGTCCGATGCTCTCGATTTTAATGTCGCCGTCCTCTGTCCTCTCTGCATACTTTTCCAGAAAGTCCAGTGTCCTCTGGATAGACACCAGAGGGATATTATATGTAATTCCATCAATGATAAGTCCTTGCGTGTACTTATGTTTCATCTTATCCCTCCGCTATCCCAAGTCTTATTTCTTCGTCCTGCAAATATGGTAGATTAATTCTTGCGAACTCTTTACCATCCACCTCCAGTACTACTGTCTTTGCACCGCTGTAGTCCGGCATTTTGCTTGCAAGCTTTGATGCAAGGTCGTCCATCCAGCCGGTATTATTTTCAAGCGGCAGGACAGCTTCTCTTCCGGCTTCTCCGATCTCTGCAAGTGTCCTTCCGGTTGTTACGCCACCGTTGGCAAGACGAGGCAGCTTTACAGTAGGAATTGTCGGAATACTTGGATGCCATGATCCGCCACCCAAAAAATCAGGTAAATCAAATCCAATGCTGTTAAAGCCAGAAATCAATGAATTGAGACCGTTAACAACATGGTTTACCATGCTTTCAAACAACTGAATTACACTGTTTACAAATCCTCTTACGGAGTTTTCTGTCTGCCTAAGTGCTTTATCTGTATCTTTGGTAAATAAAACTCTAAGTGCAGAAAATACTAACTTTATACCAGCTAACAAAACATTTACTAAGTCTAATATTGTATCAACAGTACCTTTTACACTTTTTCCCAAATTATCCAAAATAGGTGATACTACTGGCAATATATTTTCAATAACCCACGCTATAATAGGCTGTAAAATATTTGTCCATAGATCATTTAATATATCTATAACTAGTCCAATTATTTCTATTACATTATCGATAACAGGCTTTAAATGGTTTTCATATGTATCTTCAAACATTTCAGCCCAACTTGCCAAAATTGGTTGAATATAGGTGTTCCAAAATTCAAGAAATTTTTCTATTAATTCTGACATTCCATTTTTTACATTTTCAATAAACGGATGAATATGTTCATCGTACAATTCTGTGATTTTATCGGTCACATGCTGCATGCCGTCTGATATAGTCGTTGTCAAATCCGCAATCACACCAAGAAGTCCATCCAACGCATCTTTTAAAGCATCCTGATTCTCTACAAAAGGTGTCACGATGCAATCGATAATATCTTTTCCAAATTTTGCTGCATTCTCCGTAACCATCATGAACGCATCCGAAAAAATCTGAATCAGGTTTGCTGTGATCTGCTGTCCATTTTCATCCCCAAATACAGAAAATACATTTGCGAATGCATCTGCCCCCTGTGATGCCAACACTGAAATATCAGATGCTATATCAAACATGTCGATAATATAATTTTTTATATTTTCAGAATTACTTTCAAGATAAATAGATATCCCACCAAGAAGATTTTCTGCTATGGTAGCACCTATGCTTACTACAGATGCCGAAATGCTTCCAAGTGACCTTGAAAAAGTCATAGCAAAATTATCAACAGATGCAGAAACTCCACTATCTGAAAAAATATTTAAAAATGAATTCTTTATGCTTTCTATACTGGATTTAATATTATCAAATTGTAAAGGAATATCTAAATTGCTCCAGGTTTCATCCCATCCATTTTTTATAGAATTTTTTAATTTTTTTAAATAATCTATAAATGGCTGGATTTTATCTGATAATTCTTTTCCAGTAGGAACTTCTTCATATAAATCAGATCCGCCACTACCAGTACCACCACTACTGCTTCCAGAATCATTTTTCTGCAATACATTCAAGTCATCAAAAGCCGCCAATGCTCCAGCTGCTTTTTTGGCAGAACCGGCTGTTTTATCAAGAGATGCCGCATAGTCTACCTGCTGCTTCTTTGCCTTTGTCCAAGTGCTTTTTCCGCTTATAGCTGCAATAAATCTATTCATAGCATTAATGGCATTTGTAAGCCATGTGCATAAGGTTACGATTGCTGGTGTCAATGCAGATATGATAGGTGCTGTCAATGCTCCAATAGAATTTTTCAATGTAGCCGAAGCACTTGCCATTTCAGACATTTTTCCATTAAATTCAGAAGAATACTTCGCCATGTTCTGTATACCTTCTGTAAATGCCTTGGATATGGTCTGAGATACTTTAATAACCGCACCGAATATTGCAAAACTAACTACGGTCTGCTTTATTCGTTTCGCCATGTCAGATATTAAGCCAGAGGATTTTTTTGCTGATTTTCCTACTTTTTCAATGTCTTTTGCACCAGCACCAATAGATTTCTCATTGGCAACTGTTTCTCTCATCTTCTGATTTAATACGTTTTGCTGATCTGTGATGCCTGCAAGCTTGTTGGAAAGCTTTTTGTATTCTTCTGTTTTTGTAGTGTCGGAATATGCTTTTCCGGAGCTTTCGAGTTCCCTCATCTGCGCCTTAACGTTTGCGGCTTCTTTACCCGTTTCTGCCATTTTGTTCTTGAGGTCTACCCATTTTGAGGAAAGCGCTTTATCCTCTCCTGTTTGCTCCATGCTTTTTATTTCGCCGCGAACGTACGCAATAGATTTAGATAAATCTTCCACATCATATTGCATTGCTTTGTATGTTCGGCTCTTTTTGTTTCCTCCGGTAGCAAGGAATTTTTCCTGCCTGTTTTGCAATTGCGACAGCTTGGATCGCAATTCTTCCAATTGCTTTGTTGCTTCTTTATACTGCTTTGATGGCGTATATTTTTCTGTTTCTTTCAGTTTTTCTGAAAGGTTCTGACCTTTTGATACTAAACTATCAAACTGTTTTCCTAAGTTCTTATATTCTTCGGTTGGGATTTTTGCTTTTGCAATCTCTCTCATTTTTTCAGATACATTGTTAGCTTCACGTGCAAGCTTCTGAAACTGTGATTCCATCTGCATGAGCTTACTTGATGCTTCTCCATTTTCAATCAACGTTTTTATTCTGATTTCGCCATCATATTCAGCCATGCTAAAACCCTCATTTCTTAAACTGTTTCAATGCTTCCTGTTCTATCTCTTTCTGCTTTCTTATTTCTTCCATCATGCGATCGTAATCGTCTATCTTTTCTTTTTCTTCGCTAGTATACTCTTTTTCTGGCTGTTCCAGAGCATATTCATTTTGTGCGTTTCTGATTGCATCTTTTTCCTTGGAACTCATGTTCTTTTCAATTTTCTTCTGTCGAATCTCAATTACTTCCATGAGAGAAGATAATCTTCTTGGCATATTCCAGATCAAGCCATTAAATTTCCACCAGTGCATATCTGCTACGGACAAATCAATTCCGTATATCTGCAAGAAATCTGCGTATATTCTCCATTGATCTACATCATAGTCAATAAAACGCTTTGTATTTTTACTACTGCCGGTATTGTCGTGATACCATCCGTTTAAATACCAGGAAATACATTCATTTAACTCATGGTACTGTGGATGGTCTCTAAGTTCTCCGTATTCATCAGAGAACATAAGATAAAGAATAGAATTTGTTTTCTCGTACTCATTCATTTCTTTGTCATATTGCAAAATATAAATCTGCATACCTATGCGGAAATCGGTATTTACTTTGTATCCGTTCCATTCAGTAGGCAAATTGTCCAGCATGACATTGTTCATTATTTTGCCCCACGTCTTCTTACATTGTATCTGTTCTGCACCTGTTCAAAACGTTTATTGAAAAGCTTATTCATAACAGGGATAACCTGCTCTACAAACTCCACAATTGCAAGTTCATCCGGGACAATATCTCCGTAAATCTGTTTCATGGCATCTTCGCCAAACAACCCATCTATACTTTCCGTAATCTGCTTAAGATATTTTACACGAATGCTGTTCAGTTCTAATGCTGCATCCACATTCATATCATCCACATTCATATCGTCTTTGTGGTTATTTCTCCATTCGGCGGCTTCTTTTTCACAGTTCTGAGATATATTATTTAATTTATCAATTACACCTGCAAACTTCTTAGCTGTGTCTGCATTCGCTGTATCTACTGTTATAACTGTAATAAGATCTCCGTCTTCGTCTTTTATTGCAATTTTTTTTATGCCACTGCTTAATTTAATTTCTTCCATTTTTAACATCCTTTCCTAATGTGGGACACCAAGGAAAGGTAGGCATCCCACATATGCTAATTTTTAATTAACACCTATGCAATTGGGTAATCTTCATCCAAAGCCAAAGCACTTACTTTAGGTGCCCATGTGAACGATCCATCACCAGCAATAGTGATTGTTCCAAGTTCTACATCTCCATTTCCATTAATCTGGACTGTAGACTTTAAAATATCACCACCTGCTCCACCAGTGCTTGATGCACATACAGTTACTGGGACACGGATACAATCTCCTGATCCGCTTGTAATATCAGCTTTAAAGAAGCGATAATAATATGTCTCGCACTGATCTCCTGTTGGAAGTTTTTTAAAAACATCATTAAACACTGTCTGCATTTCATCTGACAAATGTTCTCTTTCTGGAGACATTGAAAATGCATACCCTTTTACAGAGTTGCTTGCATTTTTCATGTTTACGTACTGTGTGCTTTCTGTGTTAGGTCCCCAGTCTTCAGAAAGCTCTGTGAAACCATCACCCATTTCAGCAAGCTTTTCACTTTTTCCACCCATAAGGCTTCCAATATCCAAAAGTGAGACCATGTTAGTTCTGTCTTTTGCCATGAGTATTCCTCCTATTTTTTATAAAAATATTTAAGCTGCATATTAATTGCTAATTCTGTTGTTTTTCCATCTGCTGTACCGCAAAATACATCCGATGTGCGGTTGATTTGTTCTACAACAAAATTTTTATCCTTTAATGTAAATTCTCCACTTTCAAGGAACTTTGCAATATTTTCAAGCAGATTGCTTGCTGCAATATTATCCTTGTTTGTTGTTGGATTGCTTTTGTATACGATCTGGAACGTCATTTGTCCGACATAAGAACCGCTGACATATTTTTTCAAATAAACTGGATCCTGCGCCGGAAAAACTCCAATAGACTGAGTATCTTTTATGCTGTTCCATAAGATTGTTGAATTTGATGGTTTGAAACCGGGCGGAAAATCTGGATAACTATTTATCATATCAAGAATAGCTCTTTGCGCCGTTTCTGCATCTGATACAAGCATTATTTTTGGCTTTTCATCCAAATCATTTACCTCCAATCTCAAACCTTGGTATAAGGCTGTAAACACCGATAGTATTCACTTTGTAGCAATTCCCCTTTTCATTTACCATGTACTGGAAGAATTTACCCGGATAATCGTCTGAATTAATTAATCCAACCGGCAATTCCCTATCAATGAGAAGTTCATCTTTTTTTGCAATCACTACGAAGTCAAAATCATTACTTCTTAAAGTGAAATGCTTTAACTTTTCTTCTTCGCTCATGTTCTCCCAGTCTGGTGGATTAGCATAATTCAATGTGCCATCATTCGGGATTTTTACAAGAAAACTATCTGCATCTTTCATTCCAGATTTGCTTATGTTCTCTGCCTGTGTAAGCTCGATTCTTACATTTTCAAATAGAGTACCGAAATAATATTCAGTTTCTAAAGTGTCGTTGTAATGCCTGTTATATAAAACCACGGCATCTTTATATCCGATTCCCATAAGCTAAACTCCCATGTACAAAAGGTTTTCATGCCTTGAATCAACCATTCCGGTTAGGTAATTTGATGCGATATCGTAGCACTTACTATTAAGTGCCATTTCTGATTTTGCAATTTCTACCAATGTCGAAGAAGATGCTCCGGCATCATAAGATACTGATTCACTTCCAGAAGTCATGCTCTTAATCATTTTCCCTTTTACAGTTCCGTCCGTATTTGCAATAACACCAAAGTTATTAACTGCCGCAGAGTACTCAGATAAATTCTTTAGCAATTCAGCTATTTCGCAGGTGCAATCTTTGATATTATCCCACCATGCTTCTTCTGATTCTGGCTGAGAATAAAACAAAATCCTGTTTGATGTGATCGCATTGATTCTTCTTTCTGCTTTTCTTTCATATGGAGCAAAGTCTTCTTCGCTTTCGAACAAACTTCCACCATATTTAGTTTGGTAATATTCAAAATCTACATATGACATTGCTCCACACTCCTTATTGCTGTGATAAGATTTCGATGATAATATCAGCTTTCTTTGTTGCGGTCAGTGAATACCCTTTCCTCTCTGCCAGTGCCTTGATTTCTGCAACTGTAAGAGAGTTTAAGTATTCTTCCGTAAGTTCCCCACTAGCATTTACCGCCTGTGTAGTGGGATCTATTCCCCCGGTGTGATAGAAACATTAGCCACTGCATCAATGTACTCTGCAAAAAGTACAAATCCTAACAGCGCATAAGTTACGCTGGTTGCGCAATCGTGATCGCCTTTTACCTTAAATCCGATAAGATTTGTTTCTCCGCTGACAGTGTAAGAAAGACCGGCTTTCTTAAAATCTGCGTCAGATGGATCTACATAGTAAGCAACAATGTTGTTTACAGCTGTTGCCAGAACTTTTCCAGCTGGGATTTCGTTGTCAGAGCAAAGGAACATAATATCTGCTCCAAGGAATCCCTTGATATAGGTAAGTCCGAAGGCTGTCTGCAAAGTAATTTTTGAATTTCCAAGATAATCATATAAATCCATCATATTTACAAACACTGCAACTCCTGTAGCAGTTTTGTGCATTGACTTGAACTTATTCTTGACAGATCCAATAGCTTTAGCTACAGCCATCTGGAATGTTTTTGCAGTGTTTGTAAGTGTACCAGTTTTCAGATAGTTGTAGAATTTTGTTGTAATATCATCCTGCAGGTCTGTCTTGAACTCTTCGTCTGTCATTCCACAAGCTGCTTCATATCCATGATTCATGATAGCTTCGATAGAAACTTCTTTTGCATATTTTCCAAGAGTAATCTCTGCATAAGGTTTCTCTTTTACCGTGTAATGTGTTCTTGGAATCACATCACCTTCTGCTACAGTTCCGCTTTCTAACGTTCCTTCTGCATATTTGCTTTTAAGAACAGTTCCAGGCGTTTTTCTAATTGCTCTTGAAATTCCAAGAACCTCTCTTAAAGCTTCCCAGTTTCTTTCAAAAGATGTAACAAAATCAATTTCCCTTGCTGTTACATCAATGTCTTCTGTTTTAATCAGTCCTGCGTTTGCTGCAAAGAACTGCAAATTGGTGTTCATCGTTAATCTGTTTTTGTTCATATAAAACTCCTTTACTGTTGGAATAAAGAAATGTTTTCGGCAATTGCTTTCTGACGTTCTGATCTATCTTTGATAGATAAAATGCTCTCTCTTGTTGTAGGCTTATCACCACCAGAATTGTTTTCATTCGGTTTTGTGAAATACGCATGTGGAGTCGGCTGATTCTGTTTATTTACAAATGCATTTGCATCTGTCTTTTTAGCTTCCTCAATAAGATCACTGAACCCTATCAGTTTTCCGTTTCTCACGCTTACGCTTTCGGAAATGTCTTTCATAATGGCTTTCTTTGCAGATTCAGAAGTAAACTCGATTTCCGCAAATGCTTCTTTCAAAAGTTCATCCTTCTCATGCTCTGCGATTTTGGCTTCATAATCTTTTTTGGAATCCTCTGCCTGTCTCTTCCAGTCATCACGCTCTTTTAAAATGTCTTCCGGGCTTTTTCCATCCAACCCTTCAAGCATTTTCTCTGCTGATTCTGCACGGGTTTTCCACTGTTCAGATTCTGATGAAGCCTTATTAACCTTGTCTTCCATTTCTTTCTTGGAATACAGCTCTTCACCCATACTCTTTTTAAGAGACTCTTTCTGTTCGTCTGAAACTTCAATTCCGAGTTTCTTTAATTCGTTTGCTACGTTTACCATGTTTCTACCTCTTTCTTTCCAAGTTGTTACTCCGGTCAGTCCGGCACGAATGAGTTGCTATTTGCTCCATAGCTGGCAATTGGGAATGAAGGAATCGAACCCTCGACAACCCGGATATAAGCCGTGTCTTCTTCCACTGAATTAATTCCCAAAAATAAAAAAAGCACGCCCAAAATAGGACGTGCCATGCATCATCCCATAACTATTCTAGGTTAGCGAACAGAATCCCTTTTTCTGTCCGGTACTTTTAATATTTTTTTCAATATATATTTTAACCTATTTTAAACAACTTTTTGTACCATTTTAAAAAGGGCAGATTTCTCCACCCCTTTTTGCTATTTCCCACCGAAATACCTTCTAAGTACTTCTTTTTCTTCTTCCACAATGCAATCCTTTCTTAATCTGTTGCACTGGTCGTATATATACTTTCCGTACTCTTCTAATTTGGCTATCATTGCATTTTTATTTTCCAATGTAGGATTTTTAATGTATTCTTTTTTAAGCCCTATATAGTCCTCATACTGCTTTATAACATCCATTTTCAATTACCCCATTCAAAATATCATCTGCTATGCCAACGACTTCTTTTCCATAAAGAGACAGAAAATCCGCTACGATTTCCTCTACATCTATTGGAATTTGGCAGTCATATGAAAATGAAGCGCAGTGTACCAACTCATGAGATAGAACTTTCTCTAACAGGCTTCCGCTTAATGCATTTGACAAATAAACCGTTCGTGTACTCCAATCTGTAACACCAAGTGTAATTGTTCCATCTGAACGCATTAAGCATTCACTGTTCGGATTTACATATAAAATATTCCATTCAACATCATTGATTTTAAACACTGCGCTCACCTCTTAGATTTTCTGTAACATCATCTGTAATTCATTTCTCCACATCTGCTTTTCTTCCGGAGCTGCATCTGATGTCATTTCAGTAATATCCATCTGCATATCTCGCAAATAATCTTTTCTTGCTTTTGCACGCTCTTTTTTATCTTCCTCTGAATTGCCATGATGGTTTTCTCTGGTCTCCATATAAGTACGTCTGGAAATACCGGCTTTTCCCTCTCTGGAATCCCTCTGATATGATCTATCTCCCATCATTCCTGTATCTGTATACATCCTTTTCAGATCTTTCTTATCCATGTCTCTCATGTGCTCTGCATCTTCGTAATCATCCGGGTACATGTGATAATATGGTGGCTCATCATATCCTCTTCGTTTTCCTCTGCCTTTCGGTGCAAATCTTCCATCAGCATAACGATACCGGTCGTAATATCTTCGGTCATCCCCATACTCTAAAAGCTTTTCCATGATATCTGCTTCGTCCGCTTCGTTCATTGCCTTAGTAATTGTGGCATGATACTCTGCTTCTGACAGATCCTTTATCATGTCGATCACTTCTCCCATTTCTTCTGTATTGACATTCTCAATCCCTTTTTCAATCTCACATAAGGATTTTTCAGCAAGGCATTCAAGCATTTTATGAATTCTTTCAATATGCATATACTAAGCCTCCCTTACTACAATTAAATTACTGTTCTGAACCTCGATAGTCTGTCCAGATGTATTCTGAACCGCTATTGTGCTGCAGCATCCACAAGGAACATCTACATAAACCTGTGCAGATACATTGAATAAGTTTTCTACTGCCGCAGGTGTCACGATCATTCTTGTAGACTGTAATGGTTCTCCGTCAATTGCGATTGCAAGAGAAATAGCTTCCACCGTTCCACCGGTTGGGATCTGGATATTTCCGCTATAAGATACAAGAAATCTTGCTTTGCACTGGTTTGTGATTCCTCTTAATTTAACTACTCCGCTTCCCTGTCTGTGAACGATACATTTTGTTCCGCAAACCGGTGTCTCAGTAAATGCGACATCTTCTCCTTGCAGTACAGTCTGTAAAGCATTGGCTGTAAATTCTGACATAATATTTTCCTCTCTTTCAAAAATATAAGGGCAAACATTGAAGTCTGCCCTTTGTGTTTAAGTAATACTGCTATGCAGACATAATCTTGTCGATTAAGATACTTTAATTATTCAGTTGTCTAACATCCGCATCCAGTATTGCAACCACATCCATACGGAATGTATGTGTTCGGGTTTGGCACCTGGTATGCTGGGATTGGCGATGGATTAACAGCACTGATAATATGATTTGTCTGTGCTGTCATAGCGGTAGTCAGAAGTGCGTTCTGTCTATCCTGTGATGCTGCAAGTCTCAAATCATTATTTTCTGCCTGCAACGTTGCGATCTTATCCTGGCATAAGTAGTCAAGTATCGCTCTTGTTCCGGCATTCTGGCTGTCGATAATATCTCTCGTGTTGTTGTTCATGGTGTTCTGTAATGCGCAAGTGTTCTGCGCCATGTTGAAGTTTACACCCTGGATAGCTTCACGAGTTTCGCAGCAACAATTTGCAAGCTGAGACTGAATAGCATTTGCATTCTGCATTCCTGCTACTGTGTCCGCATTAATTGCCTGCTGAATGGTGTTAAATCCTGTCAGCATTCCGTTGTTTACTGCATAAAAGCCATCACAAAGACCATTTGTAATACCATCAAGCTTACTTATGACTGCTGAATTGTCAAATCCTCTCTGGATATCAGCCTGTGTAGCCGCAGTTGCGGTATAACCGCCACCACCATTACCACCGAATCCATAACCGCCCCATCCACCGAATAAGGCAAAGAGGATAATGAGAACCCACCAACCACCATCGCCCCATGCACCATCATTACGGTTTCCACCAGTAACGGCGGCAATGTCCGCTAAACTTGGAGATGAATTAAACATATGTGTTCCTCCTAATAAAATTTATTTATACATAATCTTGCAAGAATAGTATCAATGTTTAAACTGGCTCATGATTTCTTCCGGGTTAAGGCCTTTTTCTTTGCACAAATTTCTGGCAAGCTGTTCCAGCCCTTTACTGTCTCCACGGTTCATCATGTCGAATGTATTTTTCATGATCGGATTATTTGAAAATTGAGAGTTGCTCATCATTTGACTTAATATCATCTTAGGGTTTCCACCGCACTGGATCATCTGCATTAAATTCATTCAGAATCGCTCTCTTTCTTTGCTCTGGTAGTCCTCTGGGACTGAGTTATTTTAGCTTCTATTTGGTCTAATCGCTCCATTATCGGGGCAAACAATGTTGCCGTGTCTTCTTTCGGTAATTCGTTCTGTTTTCCGTCTAGCTGCGGTTTATATGTAACTGTCTGAATAAGACCATTAGCACCCCACGATTTTATATAAACTTCTGATCCATCTGCTTTCGGGAAAATGGCAAATGGTGCATTCATGGGAACGTCATTCGCTGTGACTTCCTCAACAGAATTAACCATTCTTCCGCAAAGTCCAGCTTGTTGCGGCATGATCTGTTGTGGGAATTGCTGTTGAATCTGCTGTGGCTGTTGATATTGAGGATAAGAATACTGGTTATATCTCTGATACTCGTACATAATAAACCTCTCTTTCTATCTTCATTTTATTATTAACAACACAATTGAACCACCCCAGTAAAACCCCATTAAAAGGACACAAAAAAGACACCCTTAACGGATGCCTTTAATGAGGAGAAAGTTATGTGAAATGTTGTCCAGTTACCTTAAGAATTTTATGTTGCATTTTGACGTTAATACGTCCGGCTGTCTTAGTCGAAATATGCATAATTTCTGCACATTCTTCTAGCGACTTTTCTTTCTTCCGTAAATCAAAGAGCGTTTCTTCTGTCGGTGTGAAATCACACAATTCTTTTATATGCTCTTTTTCTTCTTTGGTAAAGCACGTAACAATGTTTTTCATTTGCTTTACCTCATTTGGGGGAGTTTCCGGCTATGACGGTGAGTTGTTATCTCGCTTGAATTCCACTGCATTAATTAAAGAAAGGTGGATAACCAAGTATGTATGGTTAACACGTTATTATAATAACATATTATTCCATTTTCGTTGTACCATTTTTTTCAATTTTATTTTTATAAGCCGTTGCTCGTCCATTTGCAATCGCAGACTGTTTTCTATTAAATCCAGAAACCTTCGTTCTATCGCCTTGCAATTGAAGATCATTATTCTTACAGAATGATTGAAGCCTTTTATTCTGCATTCGCAGTTTATATGCCAGTTTATCATATTGAGGTTGCAAAATCTCTTTTACATCTGTTTCGGCAATCATATCAAGTTCCTGTTTCTTTGCCATAATTTCACGCTTTGTTTTACGAATTTCTCTTTCAAGAAATCTCTGCTTCTGCTGCAAATCATAAAGCTTCTGGCTTTCATCTGCATTTATATTCACATTTCCGTTTTCATCAAGGTACTTATTTACCATTCCTTTTCGCCACGGACCATGTGAATGTCTGCAATTATATCCGTGAAGTCCTAAGAGATTTACAACAGTTCCCTTTCCGGTTTCAAGGTTTATGGTATAACCTGTACTTTCAAGAAGATTCGGAAATCCTGGTTCGCTCCCGATTATTTTATATGCCTTGCCTTGCCAATGATCGTGAGATGGAATCCCTGTTGGATCCTTTTTATCATATCTGGCACCCGGATGCGCTGATACTAGAACATACTCTATTTTATTTTGCGCAATATAAACGTTCGTCACTTGTGCCGCGGTCTGATTCATAGATGTGACGATGCAACATCTCACTGCCGCTTCAAGAGAACGCTTCGTTCCGGTAGGGTATTCTACCATAACACCAGATTCTGCATATCTATCCAGAACTTCGCAGACTGCACTGCTGTAAGACTGCATTCCAGATGCAACTCTATAATCAACCTCATTCAGCATATTGAGCAAGTCTTTCTGTGTCTGGTTAATGGTTGTCTTTGTCAAATTGTCAAGTTCACCGGATGTCTTTATTAACTCTGCATTCATTGCCAGAATTGCCATATTATTTTTTAGCGGAGATATAATATCGGATGCTGATATCTGTGTTAAGACTTCCTTATCATCTGAGAATGATGTCATAACACTATCCCTTAATAATCTGCGAACCTCATTTCTCGATTTTCCAGATATTTCAGATATTCTTTTTACGATTTCCGCATTATGCAATCCCATCTGTTGGAGCTTCCACAGTTCTCGATCAGCTGTTCCTGACAATTCACCGGATTTTATCAATCGTGTTGCAATGTCTGATATAATCCAATTTTCAAGATCTTGATACATTTCAACCAGTTTATCAGTTTTTCCGTAAAAATAATCCGGTCTAAGCATTATCCTTTTCCAACCTCTCTTTTAACAAGATCTATCCACTGCTTACCGTGATTTTCTTTTGCAGTTTCAAACCATCGTTTACCTGTTCCCGGTGTGTAATATTTTAATTCTTTTCCTGTCGGATACTTCTTTTCTCCACGATTCGCCCATGATCTGCCGTCTGCCGTCAAATAAAGTTCGCCTACGTACTGATAATGCGCATACGGTGTGTCTATTGTAATTAATCCGGGTTCTTTTATCTGCGTCTTGTTTCTCAAATTGCCCTGCTGCATAGGTGTGTATTTTCTCATGTCGTTTACAACCTGTTCGTCAAGAACATTCTGAGCATTTCTCAAATTTTCATCTATTCTTTTAGTGTCAAGCTTAATATTAAAGCTTCCAATGACTTTATTATATTTTATATTAACGCATCCCTTTCTATTACTTATCTAAATAAAACTTAATTGTCTCTATCACAGTCTTTTTCTGAAGCTTTATTTGAATCATCTCCGCCGGTTCAGGTTCCGGGATAATATATCCACCTTTTAAAATACCATTTATAGAAAGTTTCGGTATCCCTTGAATTATTTTACTCCTCTCCAAATAGACCACCGCTGTTCCTTTCCGCATCTTCCTGCGCTCTCTCTGCAAACATGGCATCTACTTCATCATCATTAAATCCCTCGTATTCCTTAAGGTATTTACGCTTAGAATAAATACCTTGAATCATTAAATTATATGCTCTTGATCTGTCCTGTTCAAAACTTGCAAGCAAATCTTTAAAATAGAATATATCTTCGTCCGGTACATCATCATCCAGTGCATCCACATAGCCGGAAGGGATTCCGTAAAGGTCACAGAATACATTGATTGCATAAATTAGATTTTTCAATGCTGTCTTTATGCATTTTCGAATATCGTTAATCGTTTCTACAGTTTCATTGTCATCACTTTCAACCTGTGTTGCTGTCAATCTTCCAGATTTTCTATCAAGGATAAACTGCCCTTGTGAGAATCCGCATTTTGTCGAAATCATAGAAAGAACGCTGTTAATGTCTGTGATTCTGTCAGAAGTAAGCATGGTCGGGACGTGTTCATCAATCGTACTTTTTGAATCCAGCCCCAATTTCAAGCCTTTAACGAACCGAGGAAGCTCTACTGTTGAGGAACGGATGCCGCCTTTTCCCTGTTTTGTCATGGCGTTCTCATCAATGAAAGTAATGTGCTGAGAATCCTCAACCTCATTTCCTTTTTTACTCCATGCTATATCGAGATCTCTAAGCTCCATAAGTGCATTCGAGAAAATCGAGACACCTTCCGGAGATGAGTAGTCGATCGTGTTATTGAATGGTGTTTTTAAATAGGCGAACAGTGGCTTTTCTACGTTCATAATATGAACGACTTCTTCAATAGAAGACCACTCTGGAACGTCATGCAGCTCTATCTTTTTTCCAAGTGAGTTACTGCTATTTGACTTAAACGCTCTGTTCTGGATCTCGTACACGTTCACATCTTCGCCCTCTTTATTTTTTGAGGTCGTGAAATGATGGTATTCAAGTCTGTAATAATACACTTTATCTTTTACAATTCGATTAATAAAAATGCATCCTCTAATATCTCCGTTGCTCGTCTTTTCTGTAATCGCAAAGTCCCACGGCATAATATAATCTATCATGTTGTCTGGGTTCATTGAGCCGTTCGGCTTTAAAATAATTCCACCTACTCCGAGCATATCTTCCACTTTGTCCCGGATAGAAGTGTCAACCATTGCCCTGATGCACTTATTAATAAAATCCGCTCTTTCCGAACCTGTTACGCTCACTGATAAATCCATGCAAGCTTTCTTTGCTGTGTACTGGCAGAGGAATTTTGCGAAATTTATTGTCCTAATGTCATTTTTTTTCGGATCAACCCAGAAAGGACTCCCCTTAATGATGTCGTTCCATCTCTGCTGTGAGTTCTCGATCTCCGGGGAAGTGATAAACTCGACATTAAATTCTTTTTCTGCATCTGTTCTAAAAAACTTCATGATCGTCTCCCTTATTTTTTCAAAAAAATTCATTTTTTAATCCTCATAATCGTCACTGTCTTCTTCTTCCACATCATCATCATAAAGACCATCATTTCTTCGGCTGGTCATGATAATTCTGTTCAATGCATAAATGTTTGCCATGATCGTATCTTCTTCCAATGTTGGATAAGCATCCGAGAATGAACCATCTGGGAGCTGTTCATGCTCTGCCTTTGTAAACTCTCTTTCTGTATTCGGGCATCGCTCCGGATCAATGACAATCTTATTGCACCGCTGCAACCACTCCCAGCAGTAATCTCTGCCTTTTCCGCTTCCCCATCTTTTCTTTGCCCCGATTGCATTAAACCCCCAGTCCTGCATCTCTGCTATTCCGTCCGGTCTGGCTGAATCGCATATTATCTCCACATTCATAAACTTCTTTATCTTTCTGGCAAAGGTAGAGTTTTTACATTTTTTAGAATACACTTCGCCGAAAATGTAAAGAGTATCCGTCTCGTAATCATAGTAGTTCTGGCAGAACACCTGTGGGTGTGTGTAGCCGAAGTCCAAACCGTGGTTTACTGTATCGAATGTCATTAACTCTTCATCAGATATTTTTCGGATTTCTAAATTGTCAAAGATGCCGCCGCCTGTTCCAGTGACTTCGCCAAGGTAGTTGTTTTTATAATATAAAGGCTTATGAATCCTGAACCACTCCGCACGCTCGAAAAATCGTTTTCCGAGCCATTTTACAGGAACATTATAATAATAGCTGTGGCAGATCCGTGTCTGTGGCTTATTTCTGCATTCTTCGGTATACTCATTCATAAAGTTGTTTTTTGATTTCGGAGGATTGAAGATTTTTATGTCGAGTGCTGGCGTATCTGCTCGCAGGAAAGTATCTTCGATATTGTCCATCTGCTCCACACCTGCCATCTCGTCGCACTCCTCATGAATTAAAAGCTTTACATATCCGAATGGCACGTTGAACGATTTTAAACTGATCGGCTTGTCAGCTCCGGCAAACATGACCATCTGCCCGGTCGGTTTGTAAACCGCACACATTGGGGAATGTTTAAAATCCCAGTTATCCAGATCCTGATATCTTATGACCGTTTTCATAAACTGATTATATACCGAGCTTCTCAGGTCGACTTTAAATCTTCTGGTGTATACGACATGAGCCTGCGTGTCCTGTCTGATTGTCTCATATGCAAGATTCCCCCAGAAATTGGACTTAATAGAACCTCGCCCGCCCTTCGATATGATCTCGTGTATGTCTATCTCTCCGGCAAAGGCTTCATGCACTGTCCGGTATATCTCCACAAAGTCGGATGTAATGTCCGTGATCGGGATCGTCCAGAGTGCAGCTTTCTCGCGCTTTTCCTTTTCCTCGCGCTCGATTTTCTGCTTTTCTGCTATGGTCAGTGCCTTTTCCAAACCGTCCATCGCCTTAAGCTGATCCGAGAAATCCGGGGCAAATCCGAGACCGTCCACGACTTCGCCCTTTGCGATTTTACTTCTTCGCTCTTGGATTTCTGCAAGCGACATAATATCCCGGTGCTGTTCTTTCTCGATCCGCTCTGTCTGCTTGGCTATATATTCGAAAACGCTAACATTTGCTAGCAATCGAGCCGCCCCTGCGTTAGCTCCATTTTTACTATATCCTGCCTTTATGAACGCCCGTGTGGCATTTCCGCCATTCTTTATATACTCATCTGCAAATGCTTTTTGTTTCGGTGTGAGTTTTCCCTTCATCCGCTCACCGCCTTATAAATATCAATCAAACAGAATATTACTTCCGGGATAGATGCCGTTTTAAGAATCTCATAATCTTCCGTTTTCCATTCTTGTCTATTTTTCTTAAAGGTGTACACTGGTGTGAGGATTCTGTAAATTGTGATCATGCGCTTCTGGTCTTCACTGTAGAATTGATTCTGATTTATTTTTATAATTAGTCCACGCTGTACAATTGCAGTTTGAAGCTTTTTTACTTTTCCTTTTAAATTTGCCAAGGTGCACACCTCCCATCATTTTACTTATAATTTTATTATAAGATATTTTTTAACTGTTTTTGTTCCATTTTTAGGCATAAAAAAAGCGGCTATATTTCAAGCCGCTTGTATGCTTTTTTAAAGCACATACATAATATAAAAAGTTTTTCCGCCATCTTCAACGATTCCCCAGTCTGCAACCGGGATCTTTTTTTCAATCATATTTCTGTATGCTTCCCGGTCTTCCTCTTCAACGCCCCATTCGTCAAGATAGTTTTCTAAATTCTCTTCCAAGTCTTCAATAATCATGGCTCCGTCTTTCAAATGCTTTTCCGCTTCTGATCTGGTGTCACCGTCTTTCATTAACAGCTCAACTTCTTTTTCTCTTGTCATTCCGTTATCTCCTTTTTTAATTAATGAACTAGGTTTTTACTGGTCAATTTCCGGTAAAAATTCTCCGGTGTGTAATTCTTCCGCAACGATCCTGTACGCTTTTCGGATTGTGCTGGCTCTATTTACCAGATACTCCCAACCCTGCACGTCTTTTTCTTTCCAGTCTCCCATGCACTCGGCTTTCGCTTCTTCATCAAGATTAATAAAATCCATGATGTCTGTGTCATGTCTGTTTTTAATTTCCTTCATGAGTTCATCCAACTTCTTATAACATTTTCTTAATTCTTCCATAGTTTTATTCACCTCTAAGCTCTTTCTCTTAATTCTTTAACTGTATATCTTTTATGCCACTGCTTATATTTTTCAAATGGGTTCTCTTTGCTCCAGTCTTTTTCTGATCCGTTTACATTTTCAAAATAATTCTTATCTCTCTCGTATAAAAGATGTAAAAGATCCTCACGTTTCATTTTATTGATTTCTGTTTTTGAATAACTATAAATGTTTTTTAATTCTTCCATTTTCTTTTCCTCCGTGTGTTGTGTTTTCCTTGTTTCTGATATTATCATACATCATTAGTGCTTATTTTTATTATTTTCTCATTCTGTCCATTTTATCCAGCTCTGCAAGAATTAATTCCCGTGCAAATGTGCTTGTTTTTAATCCATACGAATTGATACGGTCAATCGTTCCCTGTGGAAGTATTATATTGATCCTATCCTTATTCTTCATGCATTTTTTAACTGCTTCCCTGTTTTTCACAGCTTTTTCTTCTGGTGTCATTTCTGCCATTCCTAAAATCTCCTTTTCGGTTTTCTTTCATTATATATTATTTAGTGCTTAACTGTCAATACCTTTTAGTGCTTAATCAAAATGCACAATTTGCAGTTTATTATTAGTGCTTAATTTTGTGCAATATGCCAATTGTTATTAGTGCTTAATTATGCTATTATAATATTAACAAAGGAACAGAAAAAAAACGAAAGTGAGGAAAAATTTATGAAAACAATAGAAAAAGTCGAGATTAAAAAGTTAAGTTTCCCAGTTGGTAACATTTACAATTACCACGCTATGATTTTTAGAAGCGTTGACAACGGAAAAACATTCGCATATTGCGGATGCGGTAAATATTTCGCAACGTTTGAAGAAGCTGAAGCATATAAGGCAGAAATCGAATTGCAATAGTCGAAACCGCCGCCCGGCGGTCTGTAGGAACTGCCCCACCTGTACCGATGAGACAGGGCATAAACGAAAGGATGGTTGATTTTATGATTGAAAAAATAATGATACTACATGAATTGAAGCTTGCCGGATTTGACATTTCTGAAAATCTTGAAAAAATGTATCAAAAATATGGGAAAGAAGAATTTCAGAGAGCAGCACTTACTAGCGGCTACGGTTTTATTTTAAAATAATTAGGCAAGATCATATTTACCGGGGGTTCGATTTCCCGTCTTGCCTTTTACCAGGGCAACCGGTAAATTTTATAATGTGGAGGAATTGAACTATGAGAAAAATTAAAGTTGAATGGTGCGAAAATTTTATCAAAAAGACATTTGCGAAACTTCCAGAATTTGCAACAAGTATAGAAATTGGTTGTTTTTGGAACATGGCGGAAAAGTCCAGACTTTGGACGCGCGGAACGTATGGCTCCCCAATGTCTCGAGCGTTAGAAAAATTAACCACCGTTAAGGCAGTAAAGGGAGATAATGGGGAAACTATATATTATACATTTGAATTAAAAAATAACCGCCGGCAGTGATCCGGCGGCTTTTTTGTGTACGGATTTTTATTTTTATATCCAGCATCTGCCTTGCATATTTTTCCAATACAGCAATTTTTATGCGTGCGTGGTATTTTTATCCTATGCGTGATAAGAAATCCGTCTATGCGTGCCATGCGTGCGTTATGCGTGCATTTTAAATAATATGCGTGTGTCTATGCGTGAATCAAAGTATTATGCGTAGCTGTCCGTTACTTTCTTCTTCGTACAAGCTCCGGCTGTTGAGCATCCTTAATGCCATTTTCTTTTTTCTGTAAAAATGCGTGCGCGAAATCGGCATAATCCCATAGCGTGCTTCCATTTTGTCATATGAGATATTATTTAAAATTGATTCTGCTATTTTATCGCCCAGATAATTGTCTATGCGTGTGCATATCTCTACCGTTTCCTCTCTGCTCATTTTAAACATCTCCCCATGCGTGACAACTATGTTTCTTACACCATTATACCATATATCAGTTCATAAAAACACAATATATTATCGTATTCATGCAACATTATTGTATATTTTTACCGGCATATTTCAGCCGGCAAAAATATCAATATTCAGTTCTTCATGTTAAAAAAATCAAAAATGGCTCTTAATACTCGTCCAATTGTTAGCGGAATTATGGAAAGTATCCAAGCAATGATAATAAGTAATATTATCGGCCATAATGCTACCTGTGCCAGCGTATCCATCTCATCTACAGAATCATCTTCTAAGAATCCGGCAAATACGCATCCGATAAACGCATATATTATGATTCCTATAATAATCTTCATTTCGTCACACCTTCTTTCATCCGTTAAAGTTCAGTTTAATATATCAGCTTTGTTCCACATTCTGGGCAATGCTTTGGTCTCATTTCTTCATAATCATCATTTCTTGCTACTTCATAGCCACAGAACGGGCACTCAATGCTGTCATCAGCATCATCTCCTTGACTATGTACGTTCATGCCATCTATAAACCTGTTTTTCAATGCCTCCGCGGATTCCAATGCATCTATTCCTCCTGTTAAAGCCGTAATTGCCAACCCGGTACGTGTGATCTCTGGAATTGGTGTCTCAATGTTATCTCTAATCAGTTCTAAGATGTCCTTTGCTTCTTTTATTTTCATGCTGTTACCTCCACTAAATTCTAATTTTCAACTATTTCCATTTTGGATATAGTTCCGTTTATTTGTCTAAAATATAGTCCAGCTCTTTTTCTACGTTTCCTTGCTCGAGTTGGAACATAATTCTTTCCCATTCTCCGCATCTGCACCGCTCTAATAAAGTAAAATAGTCTTTTCTGCAACTATCTAAATATGTCTGTTTAACACCTTCTTTACACTCTGTAATTGTTACATGTTGCTCACTATCACTTTTATTATGCTGCGTAGTTAATCTGTACTTCATATCTGATACCTCCGTTAAATTCTAATTTAACTGACCTTTTTAGTTCCCACTTTCAAATTCTTCAAGTGCTTTGTAATACTCACTTCCCTTAATTTCTGTGAACCCATCACTCTCTGGTGTTATTCCATTCTTTTTAGTTTTAACGTTCAGATAGCATTTTCCGTCATGTTCAAATCTGGTAACTGAATAACCGCCGTAACGCAATTCCTTAAAATAATCGCCTTCTCTAACTGGATGATTATTAATTATGATTTTTCTCTCAATGCATAATTCTTGAAACTCTTTTAATGTCTTGCTGTTTGCTCTGAAACTACGCATCATCACATCGGAATCACAGAATATATTGACAGGTTTTAATAATTCCTTACCGAACTTTGCATTATTTTCTTCACAATCCTCAACGTAAAGACGAATACTGTGTTTTTCGAAATCTTCGAATGGTCTATTGCAAAATCCATTTCCGCCGATATGATATGCGTGTCCTGCAATTCCTTTTTCGTCAAAAAATTCATTTATCAATTTTCGCCTTTCTTCATCATGAATGTTGTAATCTTTAATTTCATTTAAAAAATCTTCATTTGTAACAATATAGAATTTTTCCATATTTTTTCTCCTTTTACTTAATACTGAAATTTAAAACTGCTTAGGCAAACCGGAGCTGTCCGGTCTGCTCATCCATCTTTTCTGTTTCTCCAAGAATTATCTTTCGAAATAGGCTTTCAAATATCGGCACAGGAATGCTGTTTCCCGCTTGCTTATATAAAGCTCCGTTCAGACAATTTTGTTTTCCCGGATGTACTCTAAGTGCATTCTCAAAATCTTCATCTGAATACCCTTGAATGCGCCAACATTCTCTTTCGGTAAGATACCTATATTTTCCATTCCCCAAATCAATCACGCCACTGTTTGGACTTCTCATCTGCTTGCATGTGATTGTCATAGCATAGTCTTTAATAACCGGAACTCTGCCTTTAAAACTTCCATTGTAATCAGATAACCCGTCTATCCTCTGCAACATGCTTGGTTGTGTTACTGTGTAATAATCTGGAACATCTGTTTCCAGAAAATTATTGATATTCCTCATTGGCGTATGTATCAGATTGGAAAAATCAAAATATTCTGTTCCAAGCACCGATACCGTAAATATCCTTTGTCGTGCCTGTGGCAACCCAAAATCCCTTGCATCCAAAAGCTCATAGCTGTTTGTATATCCCATCCTTGCAAGTTCAGACATATAACGGTTGTGGTTATGTACCATATATTTGCTACGGACATTTTTCACATTTTCCCAGATTACATACCTTGGTTTCCATGCTCCCATCTGTTGAATAATATGTATTGTCTCCCACATAAGACTTGATCGTGTTTCTGATCCTTCATCTGCACCTTTCTGTTTTCCCGCAATACTGAAATCTTGGCATGGACTTCCATGTATCAAAATATCCGGTTTAAGATTCCACCCGACAACCGATTGTGTCTTATAGGGAAGCTCGTCCGCAAACATGGCATTGTAGGAGCGAACAGCTTTTTTATCTATCTCCACATAATCAATGGCTTTTACCGGAATTCCCAAGTTGCGCAACGCACATCTTGGGGAACCAATACCGCCAAATAATTCTAATATCTGAATCATTGCATCACCTCTAGGAAATCTTCTAACCTCATTTGTCCTTTGCAATTTCCACCGATCGTGGACGGATCCCATCCAACACCGATATAGTCAAGCACTTTCGCCCATCCATAATCGTTCCCATCCTTGTCCTTACACATATGGAACATCAGATAATCCCACTCTTTCGGATTGCTCTCATACAACAGATCAAACCGATGTGGGCGTTTCTCCATGTGGATTCCAAAACCGCACATACTGCATCCGGTACGTTGTGCCTTAGTTGTATAAAGCGTTCCATCCGGCTTTTTCTCAATCGTTCCGTAGATTTCCGGTATAATGCTGTCTGGCATTTCAAAACTTTGAGATAATCTTCCTTCTTTCAAAAGTCTTTCATGATATTTTTCTTTCAGTCCACCTTTCCACATCTGATCCATCTCTAAGGCAAGTGCTAAAATATCTTGTCGATGGAATATAGCAAATGGTGCTGATCTGATTGTGGATGCTCCAAAATAATTACATCCGTTCATCCGTAGGCTCCTGGCACGTCTGCCACCTTCGGATGCCATCAGTCCAAGATACGGCACACTGTTATGCTCTTTTCCCCAGTCATCACAGTTTTTCTCTTTAAGGTAATAACAACACTTGGACGATACGAGAAAATCTGGCTTCTGATAATCACACCCTTCATTTTCGTTTTCATATCCACCGAACAGCTTTAACCATCTCTGTTTTAGCTGCATTTTAGAGTTTTTCTGCCATCCGCCATATTCTCCAGTCTCCCCAGTAATAATCGCATGGCGGACAGTTTTATTTTTCTCTGACGGATTTTGTAACAATTCTATCTTGGCAGCCACTTCCTTTGAAATGACCGGAAATCCAAATTCCTGTATAACCTTTGGTTTTGTCCAATATGTGCCATCATCTCTTTTCAGTGGCGGTACATTTATTATTCCAAGAGCCTTATGTACTCTCTGTATGCTCTTGTCTTCCAGTGTAGATGCACTGACTCCTGGTGCATCAATTCCGCATACCTCATGTAAAAACAGGTATAAGATTATACTGTCAAGTCCACCGACCGAAACATGGTAGTTGAGCAATCTTCCATCACATTCACTTGCGAACTCTTCTGCTCTGATCTGTGCATATTTTCTTTTATATTCATATGGCTGCTTTTCTTTCTGCATAAATGATGCAATCTTCTCATATGCTCCGATCCGCTCCATTCTTTCTTTTACTGATTCCATTTTTTTCTCGGAGTAAAGAGCTCTTTCACGCTGGCCAGCAAACCTCTCACTCCTTTCGATTTACTTCAAAATTTCATCTAAGCAGGCATTCCAGCCTTTATCAAATCTTCCATTATCACAATAAGCAGGATGATTTGCTTTCTCCGGCAGTTCCCGAAGTGGACACATATCATGCCGTTTCTGTGTGAATGTGCTTTGTGATAATTTCGAAGCACCATTGTTTAACACATTCATAAGCTGGCATTTTTTTATCCCTTGAAATTCATACTGAAATTTACATTTACTGCACGATTCCGGCATATCCATAATCAAAATTGCTTTAGCCATACCTCACACTCCTTCCGGTTTTTCACACCGCTCAAACGATATTACCCACACATAAGGATTCGCATCCCAACCGTAGCGGTCAATGTCGGATTTCTTAATGGTACTGTTCCAAAGAGTCGAAAACGCATATCTTTTTTCTTCTCCATTCAACACATGAGGATATTCCAACTCTACACCCTCTCTGCTAATCTGCTCAGATGTCATATCCTGCAACCGCTCCACCCGTACATCCGTCACCTTCAGCCAGATTCTCGCCGCTTCTTTCGGCATAAATAATGATTGTTTCCACTCTCCATAGTGACTGAACCATTTATGTACAAATGTGTCATAATCTAATCGGTTTATAGAATCTGTATTTCCGTTTGCAAATTGCAACCTCACATCATCTCCGCCTGCTCTGAATCTTATGTCAGCAGTTGCTTCGTATCGGTGTGCTCGCCAACATTGCCATGTTTCCCGAACATACAATATATCGCCCGGCTGATATGGCGGCTTTGCATACTGAATAGAACCACCGTATTCATCAATGCCAAATCCAAAGCATCCTGCCTTTTTCTTTTCTGTACTGTCGGTAACAAAACCGAGTGGGAATTTATGCTTTTCATCCGGCTGTGGCTTTATCGCACGCCTGGTGCAAGTCTTCCTTCCGTCCAGAATTGCCCGAACCATTTCTGTGTTGAATAAAATCGGCAATACCCTACTCATCCTCCGCTTCCTCCGTTTCTTTCTCCTGGCAGTAATACACAATCGGATTGCTCGCATCACAGTCGCAGTTATTCCATTCGATATCTTCTAATGCCCTCTCTTTTGCAATCTGAATGGCTTCCGCTTCTGTATCAGCTTCAATGTCATCATAGTCAATCGTTAATTGTAAACCTACGCCCGCATTCCACTTAGCCATCTACTCCACCGCCTTTTACAATCTTAATAGCCTTTTCATAGGCTATAAGCATTCCTAATTCCTTTGGTTTATCATTTATAATATCATCGAGTACCCTATTTACTGGTACAAGGCTTTTCAGCTTTTCCAACTGCTCCACAACCTTGTCCGGGTCATAGGCGATCGGCTGTGCATCAATCTTCTGCGCTAACGCATAGAACATATCATCACTACGTTTCTGTGTAAGAAGAATATCCATAAACCATTGTTGATATAATTCTTGCTTTAATGTCTCCGCATCAATCAGTCTTCCCATCGTTCGCCCTCCTGTTCCAATCTGTAATTGCTTTCGTTCGCTCGTCTTTCCCTGTTCTGATGCCTCCGTCCTGATCCATGTACATCTCACATTCATAGCTTTTTGGAAGTTCTGTTCCGCATTTCATACATTTGATTTTGAACATTACACCAACAGCCGAATGTGATGACTTATTTGTAGTGGTTAAGAACATTGCTTTTCCACCGCAGAACGGGCATGGCTTAAGGCTTTCACTCATTCTTCATCGCTCCAATCAAATTCAATTTCTTCTGCACTATCAACACCTAACTGCTCACACTTCGCTCTGGTAGATGTACCGCCGGAGTGGTTTGTGCCTATAAGAAAAAGTTCCTGTACAATGCTGAAGTATGATTTTCTAAAACAAAACCTCTCTTCCTCGTCAAGTTCCTCAATCGCATCCTCTCCATGTTGCCATCTGTACCATTCTGCAAATTCATTAACCATTTCCTGCATAAGGCTGATACAACATTCAAGAGTGTGCTTTTCATCGTGGCTTTCCAATTCCTTATTGACGTTCTGCTTCTCCATCGCCGTCTGGCATTCTTCCGGTGTGCCGATTGCGCGGTACTGCTTCAGTTCTTCCAGCCATTCAGCAAGTTGCTCATGTTCGTTTGCACATATAGTATTGCCATATGTAATGGCTTCTTTATCAACCGATTCTGGAATATACGCATTATCTTCGATTAGTCTTGCTGACATCTTTTGGCATTCAGCTACTTCTCTTGCGTGTGATATAGCTTCATCAATTGTCATAGTCACACCTCCAACAATTCCGGGTTGTCAATTTCGTTGCCGATCACTTCAAAATTCTCTGAATCAAAATCATCCAGTTTCTCGTAGTAATCACAGCCCGGCTCATTCGTACACCATCCGTTTTCATGCCACACGACACGCTTTCTCGTCTCATCTTCTGGAAACTCATCATCGATATGCCCTGAAAGAATGTCATTCTCCCAAATCAGTTTACCGTTCTTGTCCTTAAGTCCGGTGCACTGGCAGATTGTCTCCTCTTCAATAACTGTATTAGGTTGTACACCGCTAAATCCATCCCAGTACACCCACATATTATCTGTCAATGTTCTTTTACCTCTGTATAAATGTCTATCTTCCATGCTCTCTCCTATTCTGCTTCTAACTGGAGCCAGTTCAACCATTCACCACAATCCTCACAATCTGGATAGTCGGGATTCGCCCACTGATAATCTTCTTTTACTTCTTTAAGAAGTCCCGCCAGTTCCTCATCCGTCATGCTTCTGATCCGGTCTGCATTGGTCTGTGGCTTCTTCTGGTCTCTAAGAAACGCACCAATTACAGGCATATCCCTGTCTGCAAAAGAGAGATGCTCACTACTTTTCGCAGAATAGATAACCAAAGGATTCTGTCTTCCAGCTTTACCGGCTCTTAATACCTCATAATGATTGTTTGAGAGCGGAAGTAATTGCCATCCGTCCTTAACCAGCCATTTTTTTTAAATTTTCTAACTTACTGATATGTAACACATTTCTTTTTGCCATATTTCTACCTCACTAAATCCGTTATTTTAACAGATACCCCTTTATATTTACCGGTGCGACAATACTCTGCGGTATCAAAAAAACAAATGCATCCATCGTCTTTTTTTTCAAGTGCTATGCTTACGCCATTTCTTACCAATGTATTTTTTAACAACATCAGTACCGCTTCTATCTCCTGCTTGGTTTCGTCTGTCATTTCAACTGTACCCTCCTCTTTTTTCTACCTCTCTTTTCGAATTTATCGCACATTCCTACCGGACAGCCGCGTCTTAATCCTGTCTGTGAATAATATCCACACATGACCTCTGTTTGACTGTGCTTGTATGAGTAAATACATTTACGTCAGTATTTTATGCTTGTCTTTATCATCTCTCCCATGTTAATAATCCTTATTTCACCGCTTTTCCTGTTACAATATCCCAATTTTCATCCTCAATAAACTGATTCCGAATAATCTCATCCGTCAGATAGTGCTCCTTACTCTTTGGCTGCTTGCGCCAATAGGAATCAATGTAATAGGCAACCCAATTCATAAATTCTTCGATTTTGGCATTTGAGAAACGGTAAGAATCTTTTAATGTCGGAATAGTCAGATACATTGTGGAGGCAAGCGCGCTCTCGATATTCCGATCTGCGCCAAGCACTGCCCGTCCATTTTTTATATCCGCCATATACAATTTTTGTGACATTGGGATTGATTTTACCCACTTGACAACATCAATTTTCTTTTTACGGCAATATGCCATCATGCTCTCGCTCGTTACCGCTTCGTCATCATCGTCCTGCCAAGATTTCCGACGCTCAACGGTTTTGCTATAAAAATTCGTAACCTGCTTAAACGTCATATCAAACTTGTCGTACAAAATGGCTGTAAAAATATATCCCATGTGATTTGCGATATTATCTCCTAACCGGCATTTTGCTAATTCCTGCTTATAAACACTCGACGGAATTAACCTCTGTCTCTGCTGTACGTTATGCATTTGTTCACCTTCCTTGTATTTTTTATTTTATATTTCCACCCGCCATCATCTTTTCAATGATTTCCTCCTGCATCCGCTCTGCGATATGATCCCGGACTGATTCTTCTGGAAATGCGATCTGATATGTCCGCTCCTTGATCCGGTTCGTGATCCGGTCATCATACTGTAGTGTCTCCAACGGATCATTGCTCGTAAAAATAGTCACTTTCCGGTTTATGTAACGTTCATTGATGATCTGATACATCTTATCGTTGATCCAGTCCGCTGGTCTCTCCACTCCGAAATCATCAATCACAAGGATGTCTGTGGTGTAGAGCGCGTCCAAAAGCTGATTCTCACTGTATTTTGTATCTCTCTGCCATGTATTCTTGATCTCTTGCAGGATAGTCAGCGACACCGCAAATTTCACTGCATAGTTTTTCATCAGCTCATTTGCGATTCCGGCAGCAATCCTCGTCTTGCCGCTTCCCTTTGTCCTTGACCAGATATACAGTCCCATGCCTCTTTCCTTCTGGCTCTCAAAATCATCCAGATAGGTTTTTATGATTTTACAGGCATCTGACACCATCTTTTTACTTTCCTGCTTCCTGTACACATCCATTCGAAACGATCTCAGATCCATCCCACGGAATGCCTCCGGTATATCTGCGAATCGCAACCGCCTTGACATGACCGCTTTCTCACGGCACTTACACGGTACTGCTATTTCAACTCCGTCTTTTATTTTCAAGATCCACTCCCGACCTTCGCAAATTGGACACACATCAGAATCCTTGGAAGTCTCCGGTGTCTCCGCATTCCTGCATAAGTTCGTTGAGTGATTTTTCATGCGTTCCAGTATCTCTTCCAACTGATCCATCGTTCTCTCCTTTCAGGTACTGCATAAACAAGTTTTCTCGTAAAAAGTTCTCCGGCTTTTTAATATACCGCTCTGCTGTTTTCTCCCGTCTGCATATATCTGCATAATTCTGTGCGGCCAATACCAGATCATCTTCCGGTACACCATCCAGTACCGCATTGCAGTATTCAGTTTCAACAAGACAGCCAGTGCACCGTTTCGGATAGACCGCGGCAAACTCTGCATACCGTTCCACGGGGGATATAGGGGGTGTATTTTGTTTATGTTTATGTCTTTGTTTATTAATAGGTTCACTTTGTGGTTCAAACTGTGGTTCAATTTGCAGTTCACTTTGTGGTTCATCTTGTGGTTCATTTTTACTGTAATTTTGAACCACAAGACTATTTATTTTATATTGTGCTGCAAGATTCCCACCGCGCGCTTTCCATTCGATGAACCCATCTGTAGCAAGCTTGTTTCTCGCTCTCTTTAATGCTGATGCATTTAATCCAGACCGAAGTCCAAGGACTGACGAGGCTACCGTAAACGTATCTGGCCACCCTGCTTTATTCGCTATGGACATTAACGCATGCCATAAGGCGATTGCAGTGTTGGGCTGCGGGTTTAGTTCGAGCCTGTCGTAAAATGCTTTTATCTCAGCTAAATAGTTCAAGTTTCCACCTCCCGAATCCGAACTTCAATCCGTGGATTTTCAGCATCTATACGAAATTCATCAGAGAATCCACAGATCTGCTCCCAGCCATCATTTTTTAATACATGGCAGTTAACTAATGCATCCTGGATCACTTTTCTGCCGAATGACGATATATTGTCCAAATCACGCCTTTTATTCTTTTCCACCCACAGATATTCCATAAATACTTTTTTATTGATATTTACGTCTCTCAGGCACTTTCTAATGTACACAGAAACAATAGCTTCATTCTGCTTTTTCATCTCTCCGCCTTTATATCTGCTTGCCTTATCCGCACGGATAAAATCATTCAAGTTATCCAGTCGTCCCGGTATTATCAGTAGGTACTCCAACTTCTCGCCACCTTTCAAATGTCATTTTCATATTTAAACGTTTTTTCAGTATCGCTCTTGCACGGTGCAGCTCTTTTGAAAGATATTCATCCAGTTCTTTTTCATCTACTGGATTTCCCGGAACTGGTCTGTAATATCCATTTCCAACATTGATAATGCAGTCATCCTTTGTATTTGCTGTCTCTATCTGCTTTCTCAGCTTTCTATCTTCAAATGGATTATAAAGTCTCGGTAATGGTTTCAAATGTCCGCAGGGAATGTCATTTATTGTTTTCATTTATCCCCTTTCCTCTCCGGGACTAACCCCGGAGATAATAACCAGCTTCCAATAATTCGTGATATATTATTTTCTGCATGAATAGGTTTCTTTCTGCCATTTGGCAAGGTGTTTCAACCCTATAAATCCTTTACAACAATTCCATAGACCTTATACATCTCTCTGAACCGGATCACTCCAAGGCTGTGTGCCAGTGTGTGGTGTTCTCTGCACAAACAGATTTTTTTATAACTGGAATCATCTACTTTTGTCCTGTCATTACCCATTCCGATTGCATCCTCATGATGAATCTCTCCATCTTTTCCGCAGATTGCACATTTTTTGTGTAACATGCAGTAGTAAAGATATCTTCCTATGTCATCTGTACGTTCTATTGCATTGTCAGAAAGCGGTATTCCGTTCTCTAGAGCAAATTCCAGTATCGTGTTGATAAATTCCCTCGCTGTGTCCATAGAACAGTTGGAAAGACTGAAATACGCATCACCGGTACGCATCATATGCTGATACTTCAATATCTCTTTCATTTCTTCTGGAAGATATCCTGTCCAATCTGAAATGTCTCTGATAGTTGCATATGCTTTTTTTCTCTGCTCTGCTGATATGTGCCTGCCATCATCAAACCTGATCTCGGCATTTCTAATTTTCTTTCTTTGGAACATGTCCCCAAGCTTCAGATCTGGAACAGATACAACCAAGTCTGTTCCGTCTTTCTGCTCTCGGTATTGGTTAATCTTTACAAGTGCGTGCATTAGTTATCAACATCCTTTTTTCTGACATCATAAAGAAATACTCTGCGTTTCAACGATTCATTTCTAATGGATAATGCAACGATCTCACCATCTTTAATAATAATTTGTTCAACCTTGAACTTATCGTATGTGCTCCACTTATTATTTTTTTGTATAAGTGCAACATCCTTTGCAGGGATCCATATATATGGTGCAGTGTAAAGTTCTCTTCCAATTCCCCAGTTAAAGCAAGCACGCTTGAAAGAATCCGATGCCTGTCCTTTTTCTTTTTCCGTATATGATTCAGTTCCTACATCCTGCTTCCATACCCAATGATCGCCGTCTTCTGCCGGAAAATTAATACCTACATTGCAAAAGAGATTTCCATTAATTAACTCATGTTTTCTCTGCCATCTCTCTGATCCTACAGATTCGTCCAGAATGCGCATATCACATCTGGCATCTTTATAAAGTAAAAGGCTGCAACCTTTCTCATTTACGGTCGCCACTCTGGCATCAATCTCTTTTTCTGTTAAAGCTCTAAATTCCATTATTTCTCCTCCACAATTCTGCTTGCCCACATGTCAGAAAAATGTAACAACAGATACAACGGCGTTTCTTTACCGGAAATATCATATTTAAACGATCCATACAGTCCATTATGCCAAAGGATAGCCTGCTCTTCTTCCTCTGTAAGCTTGATGAATCTTTCAGCAATCGCAATACTTCTCACTTCATGCGGAATATACAGAAGTTCTTTATTTATCTCATATGGTTTTGCTTCTGACTGTACCAATGGATATTCTCCATTTTCATCCTTTTTCCGGCTCTTGATCATATTAGGTACATAGTTTGGTTTTCCATAATCTCCCATCTTTCCAAGATCATGCAGCAAAGCACAAATGATAATGGCATTCTGTGTTTCATCCGGTAAAACTTCCGATCCTTCCGCCAATAAAAATGACATATCCTGCATGATTCCGAGGACATTCCAACTATGTTCTGCTAAACCGCCCTCTTTTGCCAAATGGTTAGAACCCGAACACGGAGCCGCAAAAAATCCATCATTTTTCATGGCTGCAATTAAATCTTTCATTCCATCTCTTTCAGTGGACATAAGTTTTTCCACAATTAAATTTTCAAATTCTTCCATCTTTCTTTTATCCTCTCTTCCTCTGATTCAATATCTGCCAGCTCTTCACGTCTGGCTTGTTTCTCATATAATCTGTGGCGGCGTTCTCTGTCCCTCTCGTACTCTTCGAGCATATCGAGACTGTCCGGTATGTAATCACTGTACATTTTCCACCTCCACGGAATTAAACACGGTACCTGACCATTTCCTCTTTCTGGTCGTCTCCAATAATGATTTCCAGAACATTTTTGTCTAAGGTAAATATTCCACGAATATCTCCGTCTGCCGTAAGTCTTACACTTCCATCTTCCAGACCAAGGTTTTCAAGTAATGCCGATAAATCCTTAAGTCCGTCAATTAACTTTCCGGCATCCGTTCTGCATAATCTAGTTGCTGCCATTTAAAAATTCCTCCATTTCCATCTGTCTGAAATCTGTAGATAAAACCATGTATCTGACAGCTTTCTCACGCTGTTGATTCATGTACTGCTCGTCCCGGCATTCTTCACACATGTTTCCTTCACCGGGATCCAAACTGCATCCACAAATTCTGCATTTTCTGTAAATCATAAAATCACGCTTTCCAAAAATTTAACTATGTGTTACAATAAACGCAGAAATACTTTTGTATTCCTACGTTTAAATAGCACCTGCGTTCGCCAAAACATTCAGGGTGCTATTTTTTTGTCCTCAAATTCCCCAAGGAACTCAACATCAGCGTCAAGCTTGTCCTTCCGGCGGATCATGTAAAAGTATGCTTTCCGCTTTTCTTCCAGGCGGTTCTCCACATCCATGATCGCAACTCCAATAAGTGCAACCGCCGCACCTAGGGCTATTGCAATCAGCAGAAAAACATAATACATTCCATCCGCATCGAGCATTCCACCAAGAAACATGATTCCAAGCCCTACCGCTATAAAAACTTTTGCTACATTTTTCATGATGCATTGTCCTTAACCACAAGCTTAATTCCTTCCTGTCTTTCATAAATCTCTAACAGAATGTCCATAATCTTGGCTTTCCTCTCTGGTGTAATTTCCATGTCTGCTTTGTTCATGTAAATCTCCTTTCTCATTATTTAACGCTCCCACACATGGCAATCTGCTTGTCAACTTCCGACAGTTTCTTTGAAATTGCCATACCATCCGCAACACCGAGAATGTAGTTGAAGTTTTCTTTGTCCAGCTGTGATACTGTTTCAGCTAGTCTTGTAAGGGATTCTTTCTGTTTTTCGCTCATTTGCTCACTTCCTTTCGTGTTTTGTACTTTGTACATTATAAATATAGCACTATGTACATATTTTTGTCAATACTATTTTTTGTACAAAGTACAATTTTTTTATTTACTTTTTTAACATGTTGTAGTATATTATTAATAGGAGGTGAGAAAATGCAGAACCGATTAAAGCAAATAAGAAAAAAATTAGGTTGCAACCAGAATGAATTTGCAGAAAAACTCGGTATATCAGTTTCCAATATATCTAGCTATGAAGCAGGAAGAAGAAATCCGTCTGATGCTGTTATAAATCTGATATGCGAAAAATTTAGCATTAATAAGGAATGGCTAGAGACCGGAAAAGGCGAAATGTTCATTCAAAAGACAGAGAGTGAAAAGATAGCTGAATTTCTTGCGGATGTTCTGAAAGCCGGGGAAAAAGACCAGCGGTACAGATTCATAGCCGCTATCTCAGAACTGGATGAAAACGACTGGAACACAATCCAGAAGCTGGCAGAAAAGCTTGTAAAGAAGTAAAAAGAAAGACAAGGGCAATGCGCAAACCCTTGTCTTTTTCTTTTATCTTAAAAACCTCTTTATAAATGCATATATGGTTCGGAGATCATCCTCGTCCATGCACTTCTCTATTAATTCTATTATTTTTTCTTTAAACTCTCCCATATCCAATACCACCTTTCTATTTGATACATAAAGTATACGAACGTATGTTCGAAAAGTCAATAACGCATCCATTTGTTTTTTATCCTAAACTTTCATTTTGCAAAAAAATGTCATAAAATAATGACAAAAATGTATTGTTTTATAATCATTTTGCTTTATAATGATGATATCAAAAGAAAGGAAAGGTATAAACGTATGGAACAAAACACAAAATTCTGTAAGCATTGTGGAGAGAAGATTGATATTGATTGTGTAGTATGCCCTAAGTGCGGAAAGCAAGTTGAGGATATTAAGAATTCAACCACTGAAAGTATAATTATCAATAATAGTGCTAATTCTTCTTCTAGTTCTGCAGCTCCTGTTTATTCGAAAGCACCAAAAGCAAAAAACAAGTGGGTTTCATTCTTTTTGTGCTTGTTTTTAGGATGGTTTGGAGTTCATAAATTCTATGAAGGGAAAATTTTATTTGGAATTTTATATTTATTAACTTTTGGTTTATTTGGTGTCGGAGTTGTAATTGACCTTATATTAATTATATTGAAGCCAAATCCATATTATGTATAAAAATTATGCCCCTCTATTAATATGAGGGGTTTTTTAAGGGAGTTAAAAATGAACATAGCAATTTATCCAAGGAAATCAAAAAAAGATGATAATTCAGAATCAATGGAACAGCAAATAGACGATTGCAAAAAGTACATTAATAAAACTTACCCTAATGCAAATATAATCGTTTATTCTGGCGATTATGCAATCACAGGGCATAGCACGGCAAAAAGAAAGGACTTTCAGCGCATGATGGATGATGTCAGAGCTGGAAGAATCAATGCAGTTGTTATTATGAGATACGATCGTATAGCAAGAAATATGAGAGATTTCTGTAACCTCTATCACGACATGGAAAGCGCAGGATGCAACTTGATATCAGTAAGTCAGCAGATCGATACTTCTACGCCATACGGAAAGAACTTCATGTACCAGATGGCAAACATGGCAGAATTAGAATGGGCGGTTATATCTGAGCGATACAAAGACACCGCAGCTTATAAAATCCGTGAAGGGAAAGCTTACACTGGCAGAGTGCCCATAGGATTTAAAATAGAGAAAATAGATGGTGTAAAGAAAGTCGTACATGATAATGAGGAACAGACAAGGGCTATATTTGATTATTTGTTAGCAACCAAAAGCAAGCGTGGTACTGTTCTGTGGGTTCGTGAAAACTTCATCCCAGATTTTACTAGGCACAAATTAGACACAATGATCAAGTCAGATTTATATATTGGGAAAGTAAGAGAAAATGAAAATTTCTGCGAACCTTATTTTACCAAAGAGCAAATGGAAGAAATAAGAAGTGTCAATCAGATAAAATACGCTCCATCCGGTCATATATATTTATTCAGTGGATTATTCCGCTGTCCTATATGTGGCAGGAAAATGGCAAGTTTTTACAGCATAGATAGGAAGACCAAAAAGCACCGGCAATATCAACGATGCTGGTTTGGTGGAAATGAGAAATTGCACAAAACAAAATTAGTGTCAGAAGCAAAAACAGAAAAATATCTTCTTGAAAATCTTGATACAGCATTAAAAAATCTTGAATTTGATGTAAAAAAAGAAGCAGGTAAACCAAAGCGCAATTTGAATAAGAAACTTAATGATGCAATAGGGGAGCGTGACAGACTGAATTACCTTTTTGAAAAAGGAAGAATTGATATTCCAGAATACGAAAAGAAATACAGTGTCTTATCAGAAAAAATAAATTCCATAACTGAGGAGTTGTCAAACAACAAAGTTGTAAGGATTGAGGAATTTAAGAAGCAGATCCCAGAAGACTGGAAAGAACTTTACGAACAACTAGATCAAAAAGGAAAACAAGAATTTTGGCATAGAATAATAAAAGAAATTTATTTGAATGAAGCCTTTGAAATTACTGGCTTTATATTTTATATCTAGGACTTGTACTAAATAACTATTTCCTAGAGGTTAACATTAATTAGTACAAGTCTATTAAATCGAACTATAATGAATGCATTCTTATCAAACCTAGGTTTTACTGTAACCATTGATTTTACTTTGTTTTGAGCATTTTTTATTTGCTTATAAAGTGGCAAATTTGCCATATAAGTATATAAAATGAAACACGAAATTGAACGTGTTTCTTTCTACTTTAAAAATAGCCGGCAGATAAACTCTACCGGCTATAGTTTTATTTTTCGTACACAGTGACGTATTTTGAGGATGCCGTGATATATAACCCGGATTTAATCTTGTACATACTGCCACCGCCGACCTTGATCGGTCCGCTCGCAACGGTAAAGACTTCATTCTTCTGTACTCTTTTTGCTACTGCTGATTTATCCCAGCTCGGTGTTTTTCTCACTGCCAGATCATCCACCAGAACTTTTACGTATTTTTTCTTTTCTGGAAGTTGTACCGGTGCAACTGGCTTAGGTGCCGCCTGCACATAGTCTGCTAATGCATATGCAATTGCTGCACAGATCTGCTCGAATTTAAGCTTGTACGTAGCTGCATCTGGATCATTTACAAAGCAGACCTCAATCAACATAGACTTTGCTTTAGTCTTTTTGATTACGTACAATCCGCTACCCTCTTTTACTCCACGGTTAGCAAATCCAAGGGCAGCGATATATTCACAAACTTCTATTGCGTCAGGATACTGTCTTCCCTGGAATGTATATGCTTCCACACCATGTCCTTTTCTTGCCTTATCATTATTGAAATGAATACTAATAAAGTAATCAAGATCCGTTCTGTTTGCCATCTCAACTACTTTTTGTAAATAGGCCTTCTGCGTCGCCGCTTTATCTATTGTACACGGCACAACTTCCACACTGCATGCTTTAAACATTTCTGTCAATCTGCTGCATACCTTTCTTGTTTCAATACTCTCTACAATCACGCCTGATGTACCTGATCCAGCTCCTGATAATGTGTGTCCTGCATTTAATCCAATTCTCATATTCTATTCCTCGCTTTCAATTGTGTCAATTCCATACTGTACTGCACACTCATGCTCGATCTTGAATCCGCGATATTTACTCCATCCTGGTGCGAAATATGCAACGTCTGCTGATGATAAAAGTTCTAATGATTTTCCAAGGAACCACAATGGCTTCGCATCGTGTGGTGCATCCTTAAAGAAAGAATCAATGATTTCTACATCATCTCCTACTTTCTGCTTTGCTACTTCAATTGCTTTTTCTCTTTCTGCTAAAATCTGCTCGTCCGTCTTGTCCTTCATTGGCTGACTGATAAATAATTTTTTCATACCTCAATTCTCCTTCTTTTCAATATACTGTTTGAACATTTGATGCATTCCTGTGCTTGCCAATCCGCTAAATAAGCCACTTAATAAGATGGATGCTGTGATTGTCCATCCGTTGATCCAAATGGCTAAAAGCACACCTAATACCGCACAAATGGTAGGGATGTATTTATTATCCACATCCTTAATCCACTTCTTCACGACATAGCCTACACAAAGGCAAATGCCTACGATTACCGGCACCATAAATTCCGTTAAAAATCCTAAATCTGTCATGTTTAAATCCTCTCTTTCTGCTTCAGATGAAGCTCTTCAATTTCATTTTTCATCTTTGTGACCATTCCATTTCCGCCCAACGCATGATAGGCATCGTACATTTCCATAAAATTCTGATAGGCATAGGATGGAATTTCTTTGAGAGCCATGTATTTATTATGGTACTCAATCATTTGCACACGAAGCAAAAGCATTGTTCCTCTGCTATTCGCATCTCTGTCTGACTTCTGATTTTTCAAAAGCCACACTATATATCCCATAAATGCTGTCAGAACGATAGGCAAAGCAATTGTGTACGTTTCTTTTAACATCTCCATTGGATCATCTTCCTTTCTTTTGTATAATTCAATTATAATATTTCAGAATGATTTTTTTGTCCCATTTTACTTCGCATAACCAG
>UMAP01026982.1_pt1 | contig 46125 bp, 43 predicted proteins | sample 1963731 | NCBI WGS metagenome assembly UMAP01 (sample SAMEA4835918, study PRJEB28245) | human gut metagenome | biome: gut microbiome; material: fecal sample | place: Denmark | collected 2008 | reverse complement strand
AAAATAGGTAACGCCGACATTATAAACCACTTACTTTTGTAGGTGGTTTTTTTTTTATTTTTTATTTTACGGTCGGACCGCAGGGCGGTACCCAAAATATCAATCGCATAAATATATGACCGATGTTGTTATAATAATTAAGCTTACATTTACATACATAAAATTAAAACCCTGTTCAGCTTTTTGCAGAAACAGGGTTTTTAACTATTATTAAATTATTTATAGAATAAGGCGTTTGTTTGCGGTTTTGAAAATCTGTAAACACTCATTTCTATACCGAGAGCTAAATAAATACAAAGTGATGACGAGCCGCCTGCAGAGAAGAGAGGCAGTGTAATACCGATACTCGGTAAAATACTTAACTCCATACCAATATTAACAAACATTTGCGCAAAAAGCATAACTGATATGCCACTGCACATCAAATATCCAACATTATCTCTTGCTTTAAGACCTGTTGTCATTACCCTTATAATAAGCACGGCTAAAATAATGATTACTGCAAGCGCACCTATATATCCAAGTTCTTCACCTGCAACGGTTAAAATCATATCACTTTCATTAACAGGAACTGAACCGCTTTGAGTCATACTGCCGTGAAGGTATCCTTCACCTATCCAGCCGCCGCTTCCGAGAGCTATTTTGCCGTTAGTCTGCTGATAAAGCACGTCTTTATATTGTTCAGGATAAAACAGAGCTGTAATTCGTTCCCTTTGAACTCCGCTTATAATGTTAAGCTTCCAAGCTGCAGTAAATCCGACTATTAATGCACATATACCTGCAACAAAGTAGCCTATATTTACCTTGGCAAAGAACAGCATTCCTATAAACATTACAAGGAAAATAAGTGCCGAACCGGCATCACCGGTGAGAAGTACAAGACCTATCGGAATCATACCGTGAATAACGAGTGGGATAATGGTTTTAACTCTGTTTAATTTATCCTTAACCATATCAAGATGATATGAAAACGATATTATAAATCCAACTTTTAAAAGTTCTGACGTTTGAAAATAGAATACTCCAAGATCAAGCCAGCTTTTAGCATCGGGTCTGTCAGGGTTTACGGCTTTACCGAAAAGCAGAGTAATCACCATTAGCCCGATACAGCCTGCCGCAACAATAGGCCAAAGCTTAGATATAATTTCATAGTCAATATTGCATACAATAAGTGCAAAAATAATGCCGCCCAAGGTTGAAATGAGCATACTCTTTACACCGCTTGCAATGATTGCGCCGTCCTTCAATGTTGAATATGTTGCGCTGTAAACGAGAGCAAGTCCATAGCAAGAGCCGATTAAAGCGGTGATAAATGTTACAAAATCAAGTCCGCTGAAAAATCCAACTCTTTTTTTCTTCAATTTTTATCTCCTTTGAGTATTAAGTTTTTACTTATTATATTAAAATATATTAATGCGCCATTGTCAAGTAAAAATTGTGTTTTTGTATTAAAATTAATTGTTGGAATATTATATAATATATGTTATAATAATATCTAAGTTAAATATTAATGAGGTATGTTATGTTAAGTGATATTGAAATTGCACAGCGTGCAAAAATGAAGGACATTAATGAGATTGCCGAAATGATCGGTCTTGACTCTGATGGAATTGAGCCTTACGGTCATTATAAGGCTAAGATTTCAAATGAAACTCTTGAGGCACTTAAAGATAAAGATGACGGAAAACTTGTTTTGGTAACTGCTGTCAATCCTACTCCGGCAGGCGAGGGAAAGACAACTGTTTCTATCGGTCTTTCACAGGCTATTAATAAGCTTGGCAAAAAGGCTGTTGCCGCACTTAGAGAACCTTCGCTTGGTCCAGTTTTTGGCATCAAGGGCGGTGCCGCAGGCGGCGGATATTCTCAGGTAGTTCCTATGGAGGATATTAATCTTCATTTTACAGGCGATATGCACGCTATAACGAGTGCTAATAATCTTATGTGCGCTATTCTTGACAACCATATTCAGCAGGGTAATGAGCTTGGTATTGACCAGCGCAGAGTTCTTGTTAAAAGATGCCTTGATATGAACGACCGTGCGCTTCGCAATATTGTTTGCTCCTTGGGCGGTAAATTAAACGGTATTCCTCGTGAAGACCATTTTGTTATTACTGTTGCAAGCGAAGTTATGGCAATACTTTGCCTTTCAAGTGATATTTTTGATTTAAAGCAAAGGTTAGGTAAAATTTTAGTTGCATATACTTATGACGGCGAGCCGGTCTATTGTAAGGATATCAAGGCAAACGGTGCTATGACCGTTCTTCTTAAGGATGCACTTAAGCCGAATCTTGTTCAAACTCTTGAAAATACACCTGCCATTATGCACGGCGGTCCGTTTGCAAATATTGCTCACGGCTGTAACTCTGTAAGAGCTACTAAAGCCGCATTGAAGCTTGGTGATTATTGCATTACTGAGGCAGGATTCGGCTCTGACCTTGGCGCTGAAAAATTCCTTGATATTAAGTGCCGTTTTGCTAATTTAAAGCCGTCTTGCATAGTTCTTGTATCTACTGTAAGATCTATGAAATATAACGGCGGTGTGCCTAAAGAAGAACTTGCAAAGGAAAATCTTGCTGCTCTTGAAAAGGGTAGCGAAAATCTTGCTGCTCATATTGATAATCTTCATAAATTCGGCGTGCCTGTTGTTGTTGCTATCAACCATTTTTATGCCGATACAGATAAGGAAATTGAATTTATTGAAAAATTCTGTAATCAAAAGGGCGCTGATTTTGCCGTTACTAAGTGTTTTGCAGAGGGTGGTGCAGGAAGTATAGACCTTGCAAATAAGGTAATAAAAGCCTGCGAAAAAGAAAATAATTTCCGTTTTCTTTATGATATTAATATGCCGATTTATGAAAAAATCGAAACTATCGCAAAGGAAATTTACGGCGCAGACGGTGTTGAATATACTAAAGAAGCTAAAAAGAGCATTGATGAATTTATCAAACTTGGTTGCGATAATATGCCTGTTTGTATGGCAAAAACTCAATACAGCCTTTCCGATAATCCGGCATTGCTTGGCAGACCTCACGGCTTTAAGATTACCGTTTCAAGCGCATCTCTTTCAAACGGCGCAGGTTTTCTTGTTTGTCAAACCGGCTCTGTTATGACTATGCCGGGGCTTTCAAAATCTCCTGCAGCTTATAAAATTGACATTGACGAAAATGGCAATACAGTCGGTCTTTTCTAAGGGGATACTATGAAGGAATATAAAACTCATTCGTATGAAGAAACTGTAAAACTCGGAGAAAAGGTTGCCAAAAGCTTGCCTAAAAGTTCTGTTGTGGCTTTTCTCGGCGGGCTTGGTATGGGCAAAACCGCTTTCACAACCGGATTTGCCAAAGGACTTGGCATTGACGTTGATGTTTCCTCACCGACCTTTGCAATTTGCAATACTTATATCGGAGAGGAAAATACGCTTTATCATTTTGATATGTATCGTGTTGACGGTTGGGATGACCTTTATTCAACCGGATTTTTTGACTTTCTTGAAACCGATGCATATATGGCGATTGAGTGGAGTGAAAATGTTTACGGCGCTTTGCCTGATGATACGCTGATGATTGAGATTGAACGTATCAGCGAAAATGAAAGGCTTTTTAAAATGTATAAAAAATCAGAGGGAGAAGAATGATTTTATCTGTTGACTCTTCGGCGGTTACGGCATCTGTTGCCTTGACTGACGGAAAAAAGGTTATTAAAAGTGAATTTATCAATGCAGGTCTTACTCACAGTGAAACGCTTTTACCTATGATTAAAAGGGTAATGGGGGATTATAAAATATCTGACCTTGACGCAATTGCAGTTACGGCAGGCCCCGGCTCTTTTACCGGTGTCAGAATCGGTGTAGCAACGGTTAAAGGGCTTGCGTTTAATGATAATATCCCTTGCATCAGCGTTTCAACGTTAGAAGCGATTGCGTGTAATTTTCTTGATGAGGATTGCATTGTTTGTTCGGTTATGGACGCAAGGCGTATGCAGTTTTATAATGCACTTTTTGAAATAAAAAACGGCAAAGCGGTAAGACTTTGCGAGGATAGGGCAATTTCTATTGACGATTTGAAAAATGACCTTAAAAAGTATGAAAAAGTAATTATCGCAGGCGACGGCGCACGTCTTTGCTATGATAATTTAGGTATTGACAATATAATTTTAGCGCCTGAGGATAAAAGATATCAATGCGGTCAGGGTGTCGCTCTTGCTGCAGAAAATAAAGAAAAAATTTCAGCCGCCGCTCTTATGCCTGTTTATTTAAGGCTAAGTCAGGCAGAACGGGAGCTTAAGCTAAAAAAGAATGACAAGGAGAATTAATATGATAGCATTAGGCAGTGACCATGCAGGTTTTTCACTTAAAGAGGAAATCAAAAAGCATCTTGACGAAACAGGAGTTGAATATGTTGACGTAGGTTGCTACTCACCTGAAAGGTTTGATTATGCAATTTCTGCTCAAAAGGCTTGCGATAAGGTAGTATCGGGCGAGTGCACGGCTGCAATTCTTTGTTGCGGAACAGGTGTTGGCATTTCTATGGCAGCAAATAAGGTTAAGGGTATTCGTGCTTGTTGTTGCAGCGATTATTTCAGCGCAAAATATACAAGGCTTCATAATGATGCAAACGCTCTTTGTATGGGAGAGAGAGTTATCGGGGCAGGTCTTGCAATCGAACTTGTTGACGTTTTCCTTAATACAGAATTTGAGGGCGGCAGGCACCAAAATCGTGTTGACCAAATAATGGCAATTGAAAAGGGCGAAAAGCTTTATTAATTGATGTTTTTTGGAGAGTAATTATGAAATATAATTTTACTATGACCGAGGAAGATTATTTAAAATTCAATGTTGAGAATTATAAATATTCTCACGCATATAAAGTTATTTTTAAATTTATTGTGATTTTCGTTGTAATTTTTACGATTTTGATGAGTTATGTTTTCTTTTATTATTCGCTAAAAAACAGTATGCCGAGATTTATGCCGATGATTGAAACGGCTTTTTTGGTTATTTTTGATTTTGTGTATTTGTTTATTGCTACACGACCCAAAAATATGAATAAAAGTATTTCACGTTCTTGTAAAAGAACATTAAAAATGCTTAAAAAGGACGGCAAATTGCCTTATTCTCAGCATTATACCGTTGATTTTTTAGACGATGAATATATCGAAACAACTGAAAATTCGGTTTCGCATATAAAATACGGCGACGTTAATAAGGTGATTTATAGTGATGATGCACTGTATCTTTTTATTGACGCTCAGCGTGCAACTGCTATTTTATATTCCTGCCTCGGCGAGGATAAGCAAAAAATAATTGATTTCATTAAACAAAAAACAAAAGGTTAAATTAAATAAAAATAACAAAGCCCTCCTTGTTGAGCACTCAACAGGGAGGGTTAATTTTATGTGTATGTTTAGTTGTTTTCGGCGTCGCTGAGTTTTTGACCCATAAGCACGCCCATAACAGATGCCATCATAAGTCCTCTTGTCCAGCCGGAGCTGTCACCGAGGCAATGAAGCCCTTTGATATTAGTGTTAAGATTTTCGTCCATCTTAACCTTGTTTGAATAGAACTTAAGCTCAGGGCTGTAAAGTAATGTTTCAGTTGAGGCAAAGCCGGGTACAACAACGTCAAGCATTTTGATAAATTCAATAATGTTTGTCATTGCACGGTAAGGCATAGCCGCTGTGATGTCGCCTGCAACTGCGTCCTTAAGTGTCGGCTTAACATTACTCTTGTTAAGCTCATACTGCCATGTTCTCTTGCCGTCAAGGATGTCGCCGAAGCGCTGTACCATAATGTGACCTGCGCCAAGCATATTAGTAAGTTCGCCGACCTTTTGAGCATATTCAATAGGCTGATTAAACGGCTCTGTGAAGTTGTGGCTTACAAGGATTGCAAGGTTCGTGTTTTCGCTCTTTTTATCCTTAAAGCTGTGTCCGTTTACAACAGCAAGGTCGTTATCGTAGTTTTCCTGCGCAACAAAGCCACCCGGATTTTGGCAGAAAGTACGTACTTTATTCTTCCACGGTCTCGGATAACCGATAAGCTTAGATTCGTAAAGCGCCTCGTTTACTTTTTCCATAACTTCGTTTCTGCACTCAACCCTTACGCCGATATCAACAGTACCGGGTTTGTGAGCAATGTTGTGCTCAATGCAGAGCTTGTCAAGCCAATCAGCACCACGTCTGCCTGTTGCAATAACGATTTCAGGAGCATTGATGATAACGTCTTTACCTTTATCGTCAATAATTACGCCCTTGCAAACGCTGTCCTCTATAATGATATTCTTACATTCTGTTGAAAACATCATATCAACACCGTTGTCGGCAAGGAAATTTTGAATTTTAAGATAAAGCTCCTGCGCTTTTTCTGTTCCTAAGTGGCGAATAGGGCAGTCAACAAGCTTTAAGCCTGCCTTGATAGCATTCTTTCTGATTTCCTTGATAGCATCGCCTGTGTTAATTCCCTCAATCTTGGTATCCGCACCGAATTCAAGATAAATCTTGTCCGTATAGTTGATAAGTTCCTGAGCAAAGTCCTCACCGATAAGCATTGGCAAATCTCCGCCGACTTCATAGCTTAAGCTTAATTTACCGTCAGAGAATGCACCTGCACCTGAAAATCCTGTTGTAATTGCACAGCTCGGCTTGCAGTTTACGCAGTGACCGACCTCAGCCTTAGGACAATGACGCTTTTCAACAGGTTTACCTTTCTCGATTAAAAGCATTTTCTTTTTTGTACCACGCTTGATAAGTTCAAGTGCAGTGAAAATACCGGCAGGTCCGGAACCTACAATTATCAAATCGTAATTCATATATATACTCCTTTTTTTGCAAAAAAATAAAGCCGTGCTGCAATAGCTCGACTTAAGTTTCATGTCTTATTATTATCTATTGCACATTATATTAGCATATTTGAAATAGTTTGTCAATACAAGAGGCAGCTTTGTTTTAATTATTGTTGCATATAAAATAATAATCTGTTATAATTTATTAGTAATATTATTTTTATGAGGATTTTAATGGAACAGAGTAAGTCAATTAAAGAAATACTTGATACATACGGCAAGTATACAGGCCTTACCATGGGCACATCTATGAAGCCGCTTATTCACGAACAGCGTGATAATATTATTGTCGTTAAAAATAAAGGCAGGCTAAAAAAATATGACGTTCCTGTTTATGTGACGAGGCAGGGAAAGTATATTATGCACCGCATTGTTGAGGTGTGCGATGACCATTATGTTATTGTCGGCGATAATTTAACTAAAAAGGAATATGTAACGGACGATATGATTTGCGGTGTGCTTGTGGGTTTTTATAAAGACGGCAAAAAATATATCGATTGCCAAAACTCTAAGGCATATAAGCTTTATTCCAAGATTTGGGTTGCTCTTTTGCCTGTTCGCCCTTTTATTCTTCTTTTCCCAAGAGGAATTAATTGGATTAAAAGGCATATTTTTAAAAAGAGGTGACGTTTATTTATGGCTAAAAAAATCCGCAAAAAGGATAAAAATGTTCTTAAATGGATGTTCACTGTTTGCAAAAAGCAGGTGCCGTTGATGATTTTGCTTGTTGTTCTTAATGCAATTTACGGCGTTTCATCTGTTTTTTTTGCTAAGTTTTCTAAAAACATTATTGACGGTGCAACCCAGGCAAAGGATTTCAATATTGTTATTAAATTTGCACTTTGTATGCTCGGCTTGGTAGTATTTCAAATGGCTTTGAATATTACTAAAAACAGCTTGAGCGAGCGCTGCAGTGCAAGGCTTGAGATGATACTTAAAAAGTATATTCTTGATTTGGTGATTAAAAAGGACTATCAAAAAGTAACTAAGTTTCATACAGGTGATTTGCAAAACCGTATGTTTAATGATGCCACTCTTGTTGCATCGGGCTTTACAACTATTATCCCCGAATCGGCTTTCTTCGGCGCAAAGCTTTTGAGTGCGCTTATTTATTTAATTATCATTGATAAGATTTTTGCACTTATATTTATTGTCGGCGGCTGTACTGTTTTTATCATTACCCGCTTTTTCAGAAAAACGCTTAAAAGGCTTCATAAAAAAGTGCAGGAAACAGAGGGAAAAACACGTTCCTTTATTCAGGAAATCTTGTCAAATATTCTTGTTATTAAGGCTTTTTCGGTTGAAAACAGAATTAATGAAACTACAGATGAACTTCAAGATGATAATTTTAAAGCACGTATGAGAAAACGAAACTTCAGTATATGTGCTAATGTGGGTCTTGGTGCTGTTTTCAGTGTGGGAACTGTTTTTGCCATTGCTTTTGGTGCATACAGTATTTTGTTTAACGGTATGACGTATGGTACGGTAACGGCTATTATTCAACTTGTAAATCAGGTTCAGTCGCCGTTTGTTTCTCTTTCCGGTATTATGCCTAAGTATTATACAACTATCGCTTCTGCCGAAAGAATTATGGAACTTGACGATTTGCCAAACGAAAAAGAAATTAACAAAAAAGAAATTAATGTTTTAGATACATATAAAAACCTTAATTCTGTTGAATTTGAAAATATTTCGTTTAAATATGACCGTGATATTATTCTTGACAATACCTCGTTGAGCATCAAAAAAGGTGATTTTGTAGCAATAATGGGTATTTCCGGTATCGGTAAAAGTACGCTTTTAAAGCTTCTTTTGGGTGTATTTAATCTTAATTTTGGTAAAATTTATCTTAATACAAACAACGGTAAAATTCCTATTGACAAAAATACACGAAAGCTTTTCTCTTATGTTCCGCAGGGCAATATGCTTATATCGGGAACAATTAAGGACAATATTACTTTTATTAATCCCGATGCAAGCGATGCTGAAATTGAGGAAGCAATAAGAATAAGCTGCGCTAAGCAGTTTATTGATGAGCTTCCGTTGGGACTTGAAACCGTAATAGGTGAAAAAGGTTTGGGTCTTTCCGAAGGGCAGGTACAACGCCTTGCGATTGCAAGAAGTTTGCTTGCCGATTCTCCGATTTTGCTTCTCGACGAGGCTACCTCCGCTCTTGACGAAAAGACGGAAAAGGAATTTTTAACTAATCTTAAAGCGCTTGATAATGTTACTTGCATTATTGTTTCTCATAAGAAAGCTGCGCTTGATATTTGTAATAAAACCATTCAAATCAAAAACGGTAAAATTATAAGCGAGGGATAAATATGTTGCTTACTAAATGGGGCAAAGAGCTTGATAAAAATAATCCTCTTAGCGAATATCCAAGGCCGCAGTTCGTTCGTGACAGCTATATAAGTCTTAACGGAATGTGGAAATGTGCTTTTTACGGTATGCCTGATTGTGATGACGAAATGTTTAGGTATGATATTTGCGTGCCTTTTTCGCCTGAGTCTTATCTTTCGGGTGTTCACAGAACGCTTGAGCCCGGTGAATTTTTGATTTATAAGAGAAAATTTGAAATTCCAAAAGGCTTTAATAAGGGAAGAGTGTTTATCAATTTCGGTGCAGTTGACCAAATCGCAACAGTTTTTATTAACGGCGCAGAGGTCGGTTCTCATAAAGGCGGATATACACCGTTTAAATTTGAAATAACCGATTATATTAAAGACGGTGAAAATGAAATAAGAGTAGTTTGCCTTGATTTTTCAGATACTAACGAATTTTCACGAGGTAAGCAGAAAATTAAGCGTGGCGGTATTTGGTACACTTGTCAAAGCGGTATTTGGCAAAGCGTTTGGCTTGAATCAACCCCTAAAAAATTTCTTGAAAAGGTTAAAATTACACCCGACTATGATAATTCAAACGTATCGTTTGAATATTTCGGAACAAATGACGTTGAGGTGTCTATCTTTGACGGCGATAAATTAATAGCCAAAACAAAGGATACCTGCGTATCAATCCCCGATTTTAAATCGTGGTCACCCGAATCTCCGTTTTTATATAATGTGGAATTTTCAGCTTGCGGAGAAACGATAAAATCATATTTCGGTATGCGTAAATTTTCAGTCGGCACCGATAAAGACGGTGTCAAAAGGCTGTTTTTGAATAATAAGCCGTATTTCCATAATGGGCTTCTTGATCAAGGCTATTATCCCGACGGTCTTTTAACTCCTCCGTCGAATGAGGCAATGAAATTTGATATTGAATACGTTAAATCGGCAGGATTTAATATGCTTCGAAAGCACATTAAGGTTGAACCGCTTTTATGGTATCATTATTGCGATGTTAACGGCATTATTGTTTGGCAGGATATGATAAACGGCGGCGGCAAATACGGTCTTGAAATATCCGTTATTCCGTTTGTTAATATCACGCTTAACGATAATAATTATTCTACTTTTCACAGAACAGATAAAGAAGGCAGAGTTTTATATTATCAGGAGCTTGAAGAAATTGTTGATACTCTTTATAACTGCCCTTGTATAGCATTATGGGTTTTGTTTAATGAGGGCTGGGGTCAGTTTGACAGCAAAAAGGCTTATGATAAGCTTAAATCTCTCGATAAAACTCGTATTGTTGACTCAGCTTCGGGCTGGCACGATATGGGCAAGAGCGACGTTATTTCAAAGCATATCTATTTTACACCTATTAAGGTTAAAAAGGGTAATCGTGCTTATGTTCTTTCGGAATTCGGCGGGCTCGGTCTTAAACTTAAGGGCCACACCTTTAATAATAAAATGTTTGGTTATAAAGTCTTTTTCAGCCGTGAGTCCTTGACTGAGGCTTATAAAAGACTGTTTACAAAAACTATCATTCCTCAAATTAAGGACGGCTTGAGTGCTACTGTTTATACTCAGGTTACGGATGTTGAGGATGAACTTAACGGTCTTTTAACATACGACCGTGAGGTTGAAAAGGTAGATTTTGAAACATTAAAAAAGATAAATGAAAGGGTTAAATTAAATGACTAAGGCAACTATTAAAACAAATAAAGGTGATATGAAGTTCAATCTTTATGATGACCTTGCACCTAAGACTGTTGAAAATTTTGTTACACACGCAAAAAACGGATATTATGACGGTCTTATTTTCCACCGTGTTATTAAGGATTTTATGATTCAGGGCGGCGACCCGACAGGCACGGGCTGCGGCGGCGAGTCAATTTGGGGCACTCCTTTTCAAGATGAATTTAATCTTGATGCAAGAAATTATTACGGTGCTCTTTCTATGGCGAACAGCGGCCCTAACACAAACGGCTCTCAGTTTTTCATTGTTCAGGCTAAGGAAGTTCCAAGCACGCTTATTGAACAAATGGAAGAGCTTAAGGATAACGGATATCCGCAGCAGGTAATTGATAAATATAAAGAGGTTGGCGGTACTCCGTGGCTTGATTTTCACCACACGGTATTCGGCGAGATAACAGACGGAACTGACGTTTTAGAGGATATTGCTTCAACTCGCACAGGTATGGGTGACAAACCTGTTTATGATGTTGTTATTGAAACAATTGAAATAGAAGAGTGATTTTGACAAATTTACCCCTTCTCATTGGTTATAATTAATCATAGAGAGGGGGTATTTTTTGGTTATATATGTTGACGTTTTATTTGTAGTCAATTTTTTTATTACTTATTTGCTCCTCATTTCCACATCCTTTTTTGCAAAATCGGAGATTAAGCAATACCGTGCTGTATTTGCTTCAGTTTTGGGCGGTTTGTATTCTCTTGTTATTATTTTCGATAAACTGAATTTTCTTTTATCGGCAATCGGTAAAATTTTTGCTTCACTGCTTATTGTTTTTGTCGCTTTTGGCTTTATAAGGGTATGGACTTATTTTAAAAATTTTATCATATTTTATTTTTCAAATGTTCTTTTTCTCGGTGTGATATCTGCAATTTGTATGTTCTTTTCGCCTAAGGGTATGACGGTTAAAAACTCAAACGTTTATTTTGATATTTCAGCCACCCAACTTCTTGTAAGTGCTTTTTGCGCCTATTTGGTTACATATATTATTATAAAAATAACAAATCGAACGCTTGCAAAAGGGGAAATATATTCTTTAAGCATATTTGTTGATAATAATGAATACAAGTTTTATGCTTTTGCCGACAGTGGAAATAAGCTTCGAGAACCGTTTTCCGATTATCCTGTTATAATAGTTGACAAATCAAAAATGCCTGAAAAATGCGAGCGCCTGATTCCGTGCCAAACGGTATCGGGACAGGGAATGTTAAAAGCGTTTAAGCCGGATAAAATCATAATTTCAAACGGCAAAAATAAAATTGAAATAACAAAGGTTTACGTTGCGTTGTCAGACGTTAATTCAAAAAAATTCTCGGCTGTTTTATCTAATGAATTGATTAATATTTAAGGTGATTATATGTTGAATTTAATAAAAAAACTATTTTTAAAGTTGTTTAAAAAGCAAAAATGCTTCTATATTAACGGGCCGGAAACTCTGCCGCCTCCGCTTTCAAAAGAGGAGGAACAGAAAATAATGGACGAACTTCAAAACGGAATTGAGGATAACAGAGAACTTTTGATAATACATAATTTACGTTTGGTGGTTTATATTGCAAAAAAATTCGAAAACAAAACCACCTCGACCGAGGATTTGGTTTCTATCGGCACAATCGGTCTAATGAAAGCCGTCAAAACCTTTAATCCCGAAAAGAATATCAAGCTTGCCACTTATGCCTCACGTTGCATAGAAAATGAAATCCTTATGCATTTAAGAAAGGTTAATAATATAAAAAGCGAAATGTCTTTTGATGAACCTTTGTCTGTTGACTGGGACGGCAACGAACTTACACTTCGTGACGTTTTGGGAACAGACCCTAACGATGTGTTTGAAGAAATCGAGTATGATGATGAAAAAAGACTTCTTCGTCAAACGGTTGCCGCCCTGCCTGAAAAGGAGCGTAATCTTATGACGCTTCGCTTTGGATTAGACGGAAACGAAAGCTTAACTCAAAAGCAGCTTGCCGACAAAATGGGTATTTCTCAATCGTATATCAGCCGTCTTGAAAAAAGAATACTTCAAAAAATAAAAAATGAATTGAAGCGCTTGTCCGCTTAAGCATCAATCTAAATACCAAATAATTCTCTTTCGCATAGTATAAAATGTAAAATAATTTATTATGTGAAAGAGGATTTTTTTATGACTTTATATATAAAGGTAGGCTCGATTACGAATGCTCAGCGTTCTCAACGCTCGCTTAGGCAAAACGGATATAAATCAATAATCAAAAAGCTTGAAAATCCGTCGCCTCAAGACGGCTGCGGGTATATGGTTGTTGTTAACACTTATACAGAAGAGCCGATTTCGATTTTAATTAAAGAAGGTATACAGATTAGGGGAGTGGAACGAGAATGATTTATCTTGATAACAGCGCCACTACCAATCCTAAGCCGCAAGTAGTTAAAAATGCAGTAATAAGGGCAATGAATTATTATAGCTTTAACAGCGGCAGAGGCGGATATAAAGAAAGTGTAAATACTTCTGATATGATTTTTTCCTGTCGTGAAAAGCTTTCTGAAATGTTTGGCTTTTTGTCGGAAAATATTGCCTTTACACCAAATTGCACCACTGCAATTAATTTTGCAATAAAAGGAATTTTAAAGCCCGGTGATCATATAATCATATCTAATCTTGAGCATAATGCCGTTGCACGTCCTGTTTATGCGCTTTTTAAAAATGGAATTATTGATTACGATATAGCTGATTTTTCTTTTGATAAAGAACAAACAATAAATAATTTTAAAAAACTTATTAAACCTAATACAAAGGCAATTGTTTGTACGCACGCTTCAAATGTATTTGGCTGTGTTTTCCCTATTAAAGAGATAGGCAAGCTTGCACACGAAAACGGAATAATATTTATTGTTGATGCGGCACAATCCGCCGGAATTTTGAATATTGATTGCAAAAGTGATAATATTGATATCCTTTGCGCACCGGGTCATAAAGGACTTTATGCTCCAATGGGTATAGGATTTATTGCTCTTAGTGATAATGCTAAGCTTGGTACAATTATTGAGGGCGGCACAGGTTCAAATTCAATGAAACTTGCTCAACCTGATAATATGCCTGAAAGGTTAGAATCGGGGACGCTTAATAATGTCGGTATTATAGGGCTTTGTGCAGGTATTGATTTTGTGGTAGGCAAAAGTGTTTCAAGTATATATAAACATGAAAAAATTTTAATGAAATATATTTACGGCGAACTTGCGAAAAATAATAATGTTACGTTATATACTCCAAGCTTTAATGATGCTTTTCTTGCGCCGATACTGTCGTTTAACTATAAAGATTATCCGTCGGAAAAAACAGCCTCTTTTTTGGCTGATAAGAATATTGCATGCCGTGCAGGCTTTCATTGTTCAAAGCTTGCTCATACTGCATTTGGTACTGACAATAGAGGAACTGTACGTATAAGCCCAAGTGTATTTACTAAATACAGCGAGTGTGAAAAATTTATTAATATCTTAAAAAAACTTTGAAAAACTCAAAAAAACTAAAATAATTACTTTATTTATTAAACTGCGTGTGATAAAATATAAATAACAGTAATTAATAAACGAGGAAGTCAGTTTATGATAGTTAAAATAACAGATACATTTAATAAAATTTTGAGTGTATTTTCAACATTCGGAATATCGGATGCATTAGATATTATTTTGGTTGCCGTGATTATATATATTTGTGTTCGTATTATAAGAGAAACAAGGGCTATGCAACTTGCAAAAGGATTTATTTTTATTGCTATAATTTATGGCATAGTAACTCTTCTTGATATGGAGGCTTCAAGCTTTATTTTTAAGGCAATTTTCTCCAATATTTTGATAATTCTTGTAATTCTTTTCGGCCCTGAGCTACGTAATATTCTTGAACAAATCGGCAAGGGCACAACAGCTAAGAGTCTCAAGTCTCTCATCCATCCGGGTGTTGCTGTCGACATTGCAGAAATATCAAATTGTATTGAATGTGTATGCAAAGCATGTGCCAATATGAGCGATCAAAGAGTAGGCGCACTTATTTGTTTTGAAAACGATACTCTTTTGGGCAATGTTATTAAATCGGGTACGGTTCTTAATGCAAAGGCCTCAAGAGAACTTGTTGAAAACATTTTTTATCCAAAATCACCGCTTCATGACGGTGCTATGGTAATTCGTGACGGTAAGATTTATGCAGCAGGCTGTATTTTGCCGCTTACAAAAAAGACTGTTTCGTCTGCACTCGGCACAAGGCACAGAGCCGGAATAGGTCTTACTGAGGAAAGCGATGCTTTGGCTGTTATCGTCAGCGAGGAAACAGGTGCTATTTCGGTTGCAAAGGGCGGTATTCTTCAGCGTGATGTTTCTTACGGCGATTTAAGAGATATTTTAACAACAGAATTTGTTCCGTCAGGTTCCTCCGATGATGATAAAATCATTACCAAGCTTGTAAGGAGGATTAAAAAATAATGGCTGATAAAAATAAAAAAAAGAAGTTTTCATTAAAAAAGCTTATTTATAATGATAAATATCTTATTGTTTTTTCTATTATTGCGGCAGTTATTGTTTGGGTTTCAACTTCGATGAGCCTGTCACCTGAAACTACTAAGACCATTACCGTTGCTGTTAATGTTGATTTCAGCGATTCTGCTGCGGACCAACTTGGCATTAAGTGCTACGGCGACAGTAAAATTGATGTTGATGTTACTGTTAAGTGTAAAAAATATCTTGCAAGGGATATTACAGCCGATGACCTTAAGGTTCAGCTTCAAACTAATTCAGTCACTTCAAAAGGTAATTATGATGTTCCTATTAATGTGACTTCCGTGTCTGAAAATGCGGATTTTAAAATTTCATCTTATTATCCTACAACATATAAGGCATATTTTGACGTCGAGGATGAAAAAACACTTGATATAAATTTGAATTATGAAAATAAAGATTTTATTGCAGACGGTTATGTGATGGGTGAAGCTCTTTTAAGTGAAAAAGTTGCAAAAATCAGCGGTCCTAAATCATACGTTTCAAAGGTAAAAAGTCTTGTGGCAAATGTCGATATCGCAAATAAACTTAAATCGACACAGTCTGTTGATATTACGCCTACTCCTATTGATTCAAGCGGAAATACAGTCGATTATATTACTGTTGATACCGAAGCTGAAAATCTTACACTTACCATTCCTGTTTTAAAAGAAATGACTCTTAATGTTACAAGTTCTTTTACAGGAAAACCTGACAATGTTGACACAAGTAAATTTAATGTGTCATATAGTGTAGATAAGGTTTCAGCCGCCGTTTTGGCTGATTCGGGAATTAAAGAGGCAAATATCGGTAATATTGATTTCTCTCAGCTTAATGTAGGTAAGAATACTATTAAGTTTGACGTAACTCATCTTGACGCAATTATGATTCTTGACGATACTAAGGAAATTACCGTTACGGTTACTGTTCCGTCAAGCTTTAAAACCAAAGCCGTTTCGTTTGATAAAAATTCAGTTACCGTTGCCAATGTTCCCGATGGATACAAGGCAAACGTAATTTCTGTTAATGCAAACCAGCTTACTCTTGTCGGCTCTCAGTCGAGCCTTAATAACGATAAAATAGGTGTCGGTTTGGTTGTTGATTTGGCTTCTTATAAAAGTGAGGATTTGTCAGAGGGCAGGGATTATTACGATATCACCGCCAATATTGAAAATTCCACGGGCTGTTGGGTTTACGGCAGCTATAAGGCTCAGGTTGAGCTTGTTAAAAAGTAAATAAAAATAAGTAACCCCCCCGCATGGCTGTCCACGCAGGGGGGTATTTTAGAATGATTATAATATTTCATCAGAATCATTACTTTTAAAGCTTACAACTTCTCTTAATTTTACATTGCCGTTTTCATCATTAGCAATTAAATATCCTTGCGATGCTTCGTTTAATTTCAGAGGTATCAAAAACGAATAATTATTTCCTGATTTTTTTATTAAATAGGCGGTACATATATTATCTTTTGTTTTAAACTTAAAAGATGCATCTTCAATAAAAGCGTCTATATTACAGTTAATTACAGTGCTTGTTGTTCCGAATTGCGCAAAATTAAATGTCATTTCCTCGTTTGCTGTTTCTATATTTTTATGCTTCGCAATGTTTCCTTTAATGAAAAATTCTTTTGTGTTTAAATCATTATATGACACATAATATTTGTTCTGTTTGTCATATTTAAAGGAATTAAAAACTACGAGAGCAAAGTTGGTTTTTTCTCCGATAATTGCTTCTAATTCTTTGCAATTATAAATAATATCAGCTCTTTTTTTGTAGCTTTTTGAATTTATATAAAAAGAATTTAGATTAAAATCAGTTAATGATTTGCTTTTTTCAGATGTAACAGAAATATATAGTCTGTTTCCGTCAAAGTAATAACCATTCAAATTTAGCTCTTTGTTTGAAAATTGAATATTACTCTCAATCAAAAGATTTTCAGATATTACATTTTGGGCGGCAAGATCTACGCTTTCAACATTTTTTGCCGGTGAAGTATCAGCGTTATTTTTTAAATGCAACGCAGATGCCAATAATGAACATATTAATATGGTAACTAATATTGCACTAAAAGTAATTACTTTTTTATTCATGAAATGTACCTCGTTAAATTGTTATCAAATGTCAAGGATTTCAACGCAGGGGATTTCTGTTTATTTTAAATACATATTAATTATTTTTCGCTTTATAGAATTTATATTATTAAGTGCTTTTGAAGAAAAACAAATATATTCATTATTTTTAATATCCCTAAATTGTTTTGCGTTGCTTTTCAATGCTTTATCTTGATTATTTGTAATACAAAAAGTACTTATTTCGGCATCAAATATTCTGAATTCTTTGTGTTTTAGAGTTTGCTGATAATCCTTTTCATATTCAAGTCTTTCAGCAAAAAGCAGATATTGTTTGTTTTTTTGAAGTGGTAGATTTTTGGTGACAGTTTGAAAATATTCCAATTCATTGTTTTCATTAAGAATAAAATGACTGTATTCATACAGAACAACTGTTTCGCTTATATTTATATTTTTGCCTTTTACAACCTTGTCAATATTGATTGTGTACCTTAAACATTCGTATTGATTTTTAATATCCTTAACAGTACCAACAAAAATCGTATCAGCATTTTTGAGTTGATCGTTAATGTATTCTACATTTATATTTTCTGAAAAATTGTTTTCTTCTTCTTCAAAACTGGCGTAATCACATAAAACTGCATTATCAAAAGCAGAATTATCTGTAGTAATTGAGTTATAGCTTTGTTTATTAAATATACCAAATACCGCCATCAAAATGCACATTGCAGAGATTATAGAAATGGATATTTTTTGAATTGCAGTAAACATCATTTTTCAAACTCCTTTGTAATCTTGCCGTTTTCCATACAGAATATTTTATCACATAAAATGTCAATATCCTCTTTAGAATGACTGGCAATTATAATAGTTGCCCCGTCATTTTTAGCCTCTAATGCTATTTCGTGAAATTCTTTTATTCCTTTTTCATCAAGCGCATTTGTAGGCTCATCTAATACAATTAATTCAGGCTGCTCCATAAATGCTTGTGCTAAACTCAGTCTTTGGCGCATACCGAGAGAAAACTCGCCGTATTTCTTTTTGCTCGTTGGCTCAAGACCAAATCGTTTTATCCAATAATTTATAACTTCTTTATCAACTCTATTTTTAGAGAATGAAGATAATAGTGATAGGTTTTCAAAAGCAGTTAAATTGTTATAAAGTTCTGTGTTTTCAATAACAGTTCCAAAAGACGGAGCGAATTTACCATTCCCGACTTTAATATTATTAATAATAATTTCACCTTGAGAAGCTGTAATAAAGCCGCATATTCCTCTTAGAAGCATAGTTTTTCCGCAACCGTTTTTGCCAACTAATCCGTAAATTTTACCCTTATCAAAAGTCAAATTAATATTATCAAGAACTGTTCTTTTCTTTATTTTTTTAGTATAATTATTTATTGCAATATATCCCATATTAGACTCCTTTATAAGTGATCCGTGTGTTTATATACAAAGCTGCCCGAGACAGTAATTAAACTTGTTATAATTAAAGGTAAAGCTAAAGAAAGTACAATGCGATTAAAAGACAGTGTATTGTTTGTAAATGTTGAAGTAATAAAATAATAATTTGTTATGCATATATTTGATATCCTGTTTGTAAATCTGAGACCGCAAATAACACAAAAACAAAAGAATACGATTGTTAATAGTAATGCAAATTTTTCATTTATTATAATTGAAAAAAACTGCATAATGGCGAAAAAAGTTAGGGCAATTAAGAAATTAACTATAACAGTATACAGATAAATACATATAAGTTGTTTGGTAGGCTCTGCAATCGAACCTAAACTGCAGTAAACTATGAGCAATATGGTATTGTATATAAAACTTTCTAAAAAACATAATAGCGATATCTGCATAAATTTTATAAAATAAAAGCGAATTGAGTTTGACATTCTTGAAACAATATAAATTTCATTAGTTTTTTTGTGGTCTGTTAATATTTCCATTGCAAACGGAAAAAGCAATATCACATTCATAACGCTAATTAAATTATGAAAACCAACGCTATTTATATCATCATCATGAATAAACAGAAAATTATTATACAAAACATCATTTGCTGCCCAATCATATCTTGTAAGCACTGTAAATATTCCTGCGAGAACAGAAATACATATAGTAAAGAATACAGTACGCTTGTTAATAATTTTTATTATCATAATATATTTTTTAACCTTTTTAAATTTATAGGTATAGTTATAAGAACGCAAGCTAAGCATATAATCAATATAATCGCAAATCCCAAATAGCTTTGTCCGCCTGCTGTATATCCTGCATATATGTAGCTTTGCAAATTTAGATTTATCGGTAATGTAGCTGAAATTATTGATAGTAAATTATTTATTATAAATAGCAGACAATTTAACAAAATCTTATTTCCTTTGTAAAAGAAAGAGATTTGGAATATTATTGCTGCCAATAATCCTCCGAATAAAGAAGCGATTAGCAAATATACTAATTCATATAAATATTGATTTGTACAAAATAGATGATAAAAAAATATAGGTAGAAATTCTTTGGGATAAACCGTATATAATTGATTTTGTATTTGACCAAAGCCGTTTAAGTATTCCACTGTTGAATTAACAGGAAATACTGCTAAATTAAGCAGAAAATTAATAAGTAACGGAATTAATATTACAATAACTCCGGATGAAAAAACACATATAAGCTTGCTGTAGTAGTACTGTTTTAAGGTGCATTTTGAAAGTATTCCATAAATTGTATGATTTTTACAATCTGTATAATAAGAATCAGCAAATGGAATCACTACAATCAAAGGCATTAAAACATAATATATTTTGTTAAATATACCAATATATCCACTACCAAGAAAAAACGAATATGCCGCAGGAATTGTATTTATATCAACACTATGAAATTTAATTCCATAAAAAAGTGTTGGTACAAGTGCAAAAACAATACTCAACATTAAAATAATATTAAAATTACGAGAAGTAAATAGTGATATGAATTGAAATTTCAAACTTTTTTTCATACTTTCCTCCTGAAAAAGCGGCAGACAGCATCTACCATCTGCCACTTTGAAATTTAATTACCGTATAATACTACATATGCGCCTTTTGACGTAGCTTCGCTTTGAGAACCTTCAAATATTATTCCGTCATTTTTGGCGTATTTTAAACCGGCTGCATAAGTAATTTTTTGCTGAGTTGATTTTGGGGATATGGTCTTTTTGGCAGAAAGAAATGATAGTGTACCTGAAGTCTGCTTTCTATAAAGACGCACATTCATTTTTGAAAAACCGTCGTATTTGGTCTTTTTTGCAATGATAGTACTGTAATTGTCAGATGCAGTAACAAATAATTTTATACATTGTCCCATTTTTACAGCCTTGTTATTTGCAGGCAAAGAAACATTCTTTGCAATTGTCGACGGGTCATCTGATGCTGCATTAGCAACTATGCCTGTTCCCAAGGACATACAGGAAACAATAACACACATAATGATAACGGCTAATTTTGAAATTAATTTTTTCATAAATATCCTCTCTTTGTTTATTTTATTGATTTTGCAAACTTAATTGCATTTTCCATAGTAGAATTTGTTAATGAAATATGATAGGTTGTCAAGCTGTCTTTATATGTTATTGACGAGGAATTATCATCATGCTCAAATACTAAAATATCCATTCCGTTCACATTTATCATCCGTCCTGATTTAATATCCAGAACAGTATCAACACCTGTTGATTCAAGTTCTTTTGACATCTGCTCAATATCCAACCATCCTCGTTGACCGTTATAATAAAAATCAACACTGACGATATTTGAAATATCATCAGAAGAGATACTTTCAATTTTAGTTATTTTACAACTTTCTTTTATCATTTCCTCAGGAAATGTAACAGGAGTAATCCCATAATCAGCAAGTTGCTTAGCCAAATCAGTATCTAACAAAGCATATCCATTTGAAGTTGTATCGGCATTTTCCAAATTATAATCAATTTCCGCATTGTTGTCTATAAGTTTTGCAATGTTTTGAGGAATGTCAAAATTAAATTGTGCAGACGCAGTAACTGTTGAAATAAATACAACCATCAATGCTGCTGCAACTAATAATACCTTAGCCGGCTTTTTAAACTTAACCCTTTTGCTTTTAGCATTGCCTTTGACAGCCAATAACTCAAAGCATAGGTCAATATAATCGGTATCTAACTTATCAGGGCCTTTATCAACCTCCTTTTGTATAAGTGCTTTTATTTCCTCTGTTGATAAATCAGTAAAATCAGAATCTATCATTTTTTTCAGTTTCTTTTTACTTAATTTTCTCTTCACAATAATACCTCCTATCTACATAGTGTCAGTTTATCGAAAAATGTGAACAATTATTTTATAAATTTTCAAAATTTTTTATTTTAGAATTTAATTTTTTCTTTAGTTTCTCATGCCGTTTTCGTATGGTGGCGTGCGTAACATTTAATTCAATAGCTATATCCTTTAGCTTTTTGTGTTTCCAATAATATAATATATATAATTCTTTTTCGTCAGGATTAAGTTGCGAAATAATATGTAACGCTTGTTCTTCAATCATTTTATCGGTCGTCATTTGGTCTATATAATCAGGATTATACGGTTTCGAATTTTCAATCACTTCATCTTTTTCCTCATTATCAGTAAAAACAAATTCGTTGCGTTTGATTTTATCTTTCATTACTTTGTTTTTGTAATTGAGAACAACAGCGTATAACCAAGATTTATAATTTTTTATTTCAATACCGTTATTAAGGCTTTCCAGCAATGCAACATAAGCCTCTTGAACACAATCCTCTGCATACTCATATTCATACTCAAAAAATTGATGACAATAACGAATTAAATTTTTTCTGTATTGCTCGCAATCTTCCATTATTTTATCAATGGATTTTTCACTGCTATTTTTCGGTTTAAATTTAATCAAAATATTCTCCTTAGATGAATAGTTACTTTTTATTAAAAAGGATATAAATATATTTGTCAAGGGCTTTTGCCCAAAAGCATAAAAATATAACCAAAATGCATATTTTTCTTTTGTTATGCTATTGTTAAATAATTTTAATTTTATGTTAAATTGATAATAAGTAATATTTACCTGATTTTTACTCATTTTTTACTCTACCTTGATTATATTTTAATCGACGAGTTTTATACTTTAGTCAACGATTTGGGAAAGGAGAGATAAATATGAGCGAAAAGATTAAAACGGTTTTATCATCAGTTCTTGCAATTTCACTTGTTGTATCTGTTATGACTGTTTCAGGTTATGCTTGCTTTGCAGGTGCAAAAAATGATGATATTCCGTCAATTCAATATTCAACCTCTGAAAATTGATATACCGTAAGCGGCTTTTGCTTTTGCTTGCGGTTTTCGCTTTATTTTGATTAGTATTATGAAACAAATTAATGACTCGCAAATTGTATATACAGACGAAGCAATAACAGTAAAAAACAAAAACACATTTAAAGAAAATATAACTGAATTCGTTAATAAACACGCAGAAATTTGGAAATTTATAAAATTTACATTTACAGGCGCTTCAACCTCGGTTTTGGAGCTTGCAGTCTTTTGGCTTTTGCAATATGTGATTTTTAAATCGCTTAACGAAGTTCCGGTAACAGATAATCAAGTTCTTTCGTTCTTAGGCATTGAGTATAAGGGCTATATGTATTCCTATTTCATTTCTGCGGTAATCGGCTATGCCGCCGCTTATGTTATGAACAGAAAGCTTACTTTTAAGGCTGACGCTAACCCTGTTCTTTCAACAATTCTTTATATAATAATGGTTGTTTGCACAATTGCCTTTAACACTTGGTTTGGCTCATTCCTTGGCACTCTTATTAAAAACAGCGGTCACGACAGCGTATTTATTGTTCTTTTAACAAAGCTTGTTGTTATGACGGTTCCTACTCTTTGGACATATCCTTTAAATCGTTTTGTAATTCACAGAAAGAAAAAGGCTTGATTTTGAGTAGCAATATTTAATATAATTAATTTATAATATATTTTTGGTTGGGAAAATAATATGAGCTATAAGCTATTTGCGTGTGACCTTGACGGCACGCTTCTTGATGATAATTCAAATGTGTCTAAAGATAATTTTGATGCAATTGAACAAATGACAAAAGACGGTATTGAATTTGCACTTTGCACAGGCAGGACTTTCTATGAAATACCTCAGTCTTTACGTGATTTTCAAAGCATAAGATATATAATCTACTCCGACGGTTCTGTTATATTTGATAAAAAGAAAAATAAGAACGTGTATGAGCATTATATTGATATGCAAACTTTAATCAGGCTTTATAATCTTTTGTCATCATATGACACAATGATTGAATTTTATGAAAATAAAGAGCCAAAGACCGATAAGTCAAAGCTTAATATAAATTCATATCATTATTATAAAATTGATGAAAATTATATTGACGTAATTGATAAAACGAGAATCGGAATTGATGATTTATCAAGTGCGGTTGATTTATTTGATAAAACAGAATTATTAAACGTGTTTTTCAAAAATTCGGATGAAAGAAAAAATTGCTTTGAAAAATTAAAGCATTTTGATAATATTATTTTTACTACCTCAATGACTAATAATATAGAAATTACTGCTGAAAACGTATCAAAAGGCTCGGCACTTTCAAAACTCGGCGAGTTAATCGGTGCCAAAAGCAATGAAATAATTGCAGCAGGGGACAGTAAAAATGATTTGCCTATGTTTGAATTTGCAGGCTTGCCCATAGCAGCAGGAAATGCAAGCGATGAAATCAAGTTGATTACCAAGAATACCGCTTGCTCAAATAATGAGTCGATAGTTAAGTACATATATGATAATTACATTAAATAGGAGGAAAACGATGGAAGGAAAAATACATTTTTTAAATACGGGACACAGCGATTGCATTATTCTTGAAAGTTATGGAAAAATTGCAATGATAGATTCTGCAGAGGATACTGATTTTCCTAAGGATAAGCCTCATCTTAATTTAAAAGGCTACGAGGATGTAGTTGTTAAATATTTGTTAGATAATTTTAGTGATGAGAACGGAAATGTTAATATTGAGTTTGTTTTAGGCACTCATTGCCATTCAGACCATATCGGCGGATTTGATACCGTCATCAATCACCCGAATATTTTTGTTAAAACAGCTTATTTAAAGCCTTACAATGAGCAAAATATTTGCCGCTTTGAGCGTGTCAGATGGGATAATACAGAAGTATATAATCAAATGCTTGACGCAATTAAAAAGAATAATGTTGAGCTTGTTGAGGAATTTGACGAAATGAAAATAACGCTCGGCGACTTTAATATTGAGTTTTTCAACGGCAAGAACAGAAAACGAAAAATCAAATTCGGCGAAAATGTAAACAGTGTCGGAACTCTCGTAACAATCGGTAAATCAAGAGCCTTTCTTGCAGGCGATATTAATTATAAAGCAGGTGACGAAAAGCGTATTGCCGATAAAATCGGAAACGTTGATTTGCTCAAGGTCGGTCATCACGGCTATTTATATTCAACTTCATTTTATTTTGTAAAGAAATTAATGCCTAAAATTGCGATTTTTTGCAATGAAATGAAAGGCGTTTATCCCGATGTTAAATATAAACTTAAAAACATTTCTCATTCAAAGCTTTATGCTACAATGAATTCAAACGGCATTATTGCTTGTTTTGACGGCGAAAATATCGTTGTTAAAGAAAATATTATGTAGCCCAACCTCCGTGTAATGCTACTATTACACGTTATTACACAAAAAGTCTTGAGTTTAACTTTTGTTTTACTCAAGGCTTTTGTTTTGCTCAAAAATAATTAAAAGGAGCGATTTAGTCGGGAATTATGATATAAAATATGATTTTTGATATACGGTTTTAAAAATTCTGTTATTATATAGATGAAAGATGCACTTTCTAAACAAAATATAAAATAAATTGTAAAAATGCACAAAAATTATATTGATAAGATGAAATTTTTATAGTATAATAAATGCGTTATTAATTCGAAGGGAGCGTTTTTGTGTATGAGATACCCACAAATCGTTAAAAAAATGTCGCTTGAGCAGAAGGCTGCTTTTGTTTCAGGTTATGACTATTGGCATCTTGAGGAAGCGCCTGAGCTTGGTCTTCCTAAAATTATGATTACCGACGGACCTCACGGTTTACGTAAGGCTAAGGGCAAGGATTATGTTCCGGCTGAGGGTGAAGAAAAGAAAGGCGGAATTGGGCTTGGTAACTCTGTTCCTGCCACTTGTTTCCCACCGGCTGCCACTTCATCTTGTTCTTGGGATGAAGACCTCTTAAAACAAGAGGGTGAGGCAATGGGTCAAGAATGTTTAAAGGAAAAGGTTTCTACTATTTTGGGACCAGGTACTAATATTAAGCGTTCACCTGTTTGCGGCCGTAATTTTGAATATTTCAGTGAGGACCCTTATCTTGCAGGTAAGTGTTCGGCAAGTGTTATTAACGGCGTTCAGTCAAAGGGCGTAGGTACATCACTTAAGCACTTTGCTTGTAACTCTCAGGAAGCATTTCGTATGGTTCTCAATGAAGTTATTGATGAAAGAACTATGCGTGAAATTTATCTTCCTGCATTTGAAATTGCTGTTAAAGAGGCTCAACCGTGGACTGTAATGAATTCTTATAACAGAATCAACGGTGTTTATGCTTCTGAAAATAAGCATCTTCAGCAAGAAATTCTCCGTGACGAGTGGGGATTTGAAGGCTTAATTGTTACAGACTGGGGCGCATCTGTTGACAGAATCCCCGGACTTAAGAACGGTACTGACCTTGAAATGCCAAGTTCCGGAACACTTAATCAGCATAGAATCATTGCCGCTGTTAAGAACGGTGAACTTGATGAAGCTGTTCTTGACGAAAGAGTTGACAATGTTGTTAATCTTATTATGAAATCAAAGCCGGCTCTTGAAAAGGAGCATACATTTGACCCTAAGGCGCACCACGCAATTGCGCAGAAGGTTGCCGAAGGCTCAATGGTACTTCTTAAAAATGACGATAAAATTCTTCCTCTTAAGAAAGGACAGAAGGTTGCAGTTATCGGCGAAATGGCTAAGGCTCCACGTTTCCAGGGCGCAGGTTCATCTGTAATTAATCCGACAATGCTTTCAAATGCTTATGACGAACTTGAAAAGCTTGGCGTTGATCTTACATATTCACAGGGCTATTATAAATCTGCTCCTACAAAAAAGGATAAAAACAGAAAGAGCGATGATGAACTTACTAAAGAAGCAGTTGCAGCAGCAAAGTCGGCAGATGTTGCAGTAGTATTTGTCGGCCTTACAGAAGATTTTGAGGGTGAGGGTTACGACAGAGAAACAATCAATATGCCTGCTAACCATAACGTTCTTGTATCCGCTGTAGCACAGGCTAATCCTAATACAGTCGTTGTTCTTGCAGGCGGTTCAGTTGTTCTTATGCCTTGGCTTAATGAAGTTAAAGGTCTTCTTAACTCAGGTCTCGGCGGCCAGGCAGGCGGTATCGCTGTTGCTAATATTCTTACCGGTGCTGTAAACCCATCAGGTAAAACATCTGAAACATATCCAACATCATTTGAGGCTAACCCGACATATGGCTACTATCCGGGCGGTCCTGTTACTTCAGAGCACAGAGAGTCGGTATATATCGGCTACAGATATTATGATTCAGCTAATCTCGATGTTGTATTCCCGTTTGGATACGGTCTTTCATACACAACATTTGAATACAGCGATATTAAACTTTCATCTGATAAGATTAAGGATACAGATACTCTTTCTGTTTCATTTAAGATTAAAAATACAGGTGACGTAGACGGTGCTGAAATTGCTGAAATTTATGTTGCTGATAAGGAATCAACAATTTATCGTCCTGTTAAGGAGCTTCGTGCATTTAAGAAAGTTTTCCTTAAGGCAGGCGAGGAAAAGGAAGTTACAATTGAACTTTCTAAGAGAGCATTTGCTTTCTTTAACGTAAATATTAATGATTGGTATGTTGAATCGGGCGATTTTGACATTATCGTTGCAGCTTCAAGCCGTGATCCTAAGCTTACCGCAACAGTTAATGTTGAATCAACAGTTGAGGCTGAAGTTCCTGATTACAGAGCAACTGCTCCTAATTATTATAATAATGTTGCAAATATCACTCGTGATGACTTAGCCGCTGTATATGGTGAACTTCCAAATCCTGAAATTGATACAAATAAGAAGATTGACCTTTACTGCTGCCTTAATGATGCACGCCATACAAAGTGGGGCGGTAAACTTTGCAATATGATTACTAAGATTATGAGCGGTATGGGCTCTGACGCTAACGGCGACGGCAAAATGCTTGCTGCTATGGCTACTCAAATTCCTATTCGTAACTTTATTGCTATGAGTATGGGAGTATTTTCACCTGCAATGGCTGAAGGTCTTCTTATGATGCTTAATGATGATGAATCAAGTTTTGTTGGCTTTAACAAAATTTTCTGGAGACTCGGTGGCGCTCTTACAAGACTTCCGGCTCTTCTTAAATCTATCTAACATATTTAAAAATTACAGAGACTTTCAATATTGTCAATACTATATAAGTATGTTTTAGATTAAAATTTAAACGGTGCAACACAAAATGGGTTGCACCGTTTTTTTATCAAAAAAGGGCACTTGACTTATAAAAAGTCAAGCACCCATTACGTTTAGAGATGAGATGTAACTCAATCTCCGATAAAAGAATACCACAATATTATAATTTAGTCAATGTATAATATTGAATAAATATTATATACTTATTTCCAACTTTGAATTATTGACGGATTGTCAAATATTTCATCAAGCTTCCTCATAAACGGAACAACATCGCCGTAGTCAAGTGCTCTGTGGTCAATAGCAATTGTGATAGGCAATATTAGTCTTATTTCTATTTTGTCATTTCCATTTTCGTCTGTTACAACAGTAGGTCGTTTTTGAGCTGCATTAATAGCAAACGCTGTTGTTTGCGGAGGGATGATTTCAAGAAGGGCACACATACCTTTTTGTTCACGATAAACCGAGCCGAGGTTTGAAATTGTTGTTGTACCTTGCTCAATGTCGTGCTTGGTAAGACGCTTTGTTATAGGAATTGAATAGTAGTCCTTTTTAGCTTGACCGGAAAGAGTTTTTACCTTGTGCTTTCCTGTTTTTGAACCTACAAGCCTGTGAATTGTTTGTAAAAACTTTCCTTTCTTAAGACCTGTCAATGTATTATCAAGGGAAACCTCATACATAACCTCGTTCATATCCGAACCCTTTGCACGCATAGCTGTATTATTAATAGCTTCTGTCATTTGTGTAAGAGTTTTGTCGCCCATATCGTGCATATTAACTGTCATCATTACACCTGACGGCAAAATCATCGGCATTGAAATGTCAATATGGTCAAAATAAATAAGCTTGCCTCTTACAAGTTTTCTGTTAAATTCAAGATGAGTATTCATCTTCGGCGCTGCCTTTAAGCCTTCACAAATTATTTTAAGCATAATTGTGTTGATAGTGATTTTCTTTGTTTTGTCGGTAACGCCCTCGTTAAGTTTTTTACATTCTTTAAAAAGCTCTGTAACATCAGCATCGTATGTCATAGTAGCATGGGGGATTGTTTCCCAGCTTTCAGATGTCATATTTGATACGATTTTTCTTGCAATACCGAAATGCTCTTCTTTTACCTTTGCCATTTGATTCTCCTTAAAACTATTCTTTGATTTTTGAAATGATTGACGTAACGCTCTCTTTAATCGACTCCTTGGTATCAACTAAATAGTCTTTTATTTCACTGCGCTGTTTTTCCATTTCTTCGCCGGTAAACGGTTCTTCATTAAAACGCTTTTTAAATTCCAAAGTCAAATAAGGTCTGAATTTCGGATGTGCTATTTTAATAAGAGCCTTAGCCCTCTCTTTTAATGTTTTGCCCTTAAGCTGTGCAATACCGTATTCAGTAACAACATAATTAACGTCGTTTCTGGGAGTAGTTACCGCACTGCCCTCGGTTATTAACGGAACAATTCTTGATATTAAGCCTTTTTTTGCTGTTGAAGGCATAGCAATTATAGAACGTCCGCCCTTGCTCATTGTAGCACCCCTGACAAAGTCTACCTGACCGCCGACGGCGGAGTATTGGTTTAACCCTACGGTGTCGGATACTACCTGACCTAAAAGGTCAATTTGTAAGCAAGAATTTATTGAAACCATATTGTCATTTTGAGCAATGACAGATGGATTGTTCACGTAATTAATTGGGTGAAGTTCAACTGAGGGGTTGTTATTTATGTAATTATTCAGTTTTTCCGAGCCAAACGCAGCACCCAAAATAGTTCTGAAAGGATTTTTGTTTTTCTTTTTGTTGTTAATTATTCCTGCTTCAAGTAAATCAACAACACCGTCGCCGACAAGCTCGCTGTGCAGACCTAAATCCTTTTTGTCCCAAAGCTGAGCGCAAACTGCATTGGGAATACCGCCGATACCAAGCTGTAAGCAGTCGCCGTCATTTATAAGGGAGGCACAATATTTTCCGATTTCCATTTCAGTATCGGATATTTCAACCGCTTTTACCTCCGGAAGCGGCTCGTCATGCTCTACAAAGCAGGTGAAATCCCTTATATGCATAAAGCTGTTTCCAAATGTACGGGGCATATATTTGTTCACTTGAGCAATTTTAATATCACAGTAGTCCGCCGTTCCTCTTGTATAATCAACTGTTGTGCCAAATGAAACATAGCCATGTTCGTCCGGCGGAGATACCATAACTATGGTAACTCTCGGGCGTATGTAATTTTTAATCAAATCGGGAATTTCATAAAAGTGAGACGTTGTAAATTCACTTACACCTAATGAAATAGCCTTGCGGTTGCTTTGCGAAGCGAAAAGACAGTTTAATGTAAAATGACCTTTCATTTCAGGTCTGCACCAAGGTGAATCTCCGAGTGTGAGCATATTTACAATTTGAACATCATGATAATTTTGATAATTGTCAACAAGCGCTCTTTCAATTGCAAACGGTTCACCGCAACCAAATCCGGTTACAACCTTGTCACCGTCGTTTATAAGCTTAATCGCTTCTTCGGCAGTAGTTAGTTTGCTTTGATAAATTTCCTTCCAATTAGTCAATTTGTTACCTCTTAGTAAAAATAAACTTCGTATAAATATAAATAAAATGTATAGATAATAAACTTTTATATACCATAAAGTTTATTAACTTTTCTAATGTTACAACTTTTATTATGAAATGTCAATTATATTAATATTTATTTTATAAATATTAACACTTTTATAGACAATATTCGTTAAATTTAAATCAATTGTTGATTATTAGATTAAAAATATGTATAATACCATAGGTGATGGTTATGAATATTAAGGTTACCGATTATTGCACTGCGTCTAATTCAAGCATGGGTGTAAATGAGGCAATTAAAAATATGCAAAGCGGAGATACACTTTTGTTTCCGACAGGGGAGTATCATTTTTATAAGGATTTCAGTATTCATAAGGTGTGTCATATGACTAATACAGACTCATTTAAAGCGCCTGATAAATACTTTGCAATTGATATTGAAAATAAAGATGGCATTACTGTTGATGGCTGTGGTTCAACATTTATAATTCACGGTGATATGTGCTCTTTTGCTATGTTTAATTGCAGTAATATTAAGCTTAAGAATTTTACTGTTAAATATAATTCACCTACGAATTATGAGATGAAAGTTATCAAAAAATCAATTAATAAGATAACTTATAAAATCCCGTTGAAAAGCCCTTTTTATATTAAGGATAATAAACTTACTTTTTTTGAACAAAGTCCTTTTACAAAGAAAAATTATTATTCATACACAGCTAACGGGCAATGTTACTGCAATGTTGTTCACAGAGGTGATTCAGTTTTCAGAACTGTCCTTTCACCAACTAAAACAGCGATTAATATAAAAAAAGTCGACAACGATACGGTTGAATGTAAATATTTGATATCGCCTAAGTTTAAGGTAGGCGATGTTGTAACTATGTCACGCAATAAACTTCGTGATAATTCAGGCTTGTTTTTTGATGAATGTTCAAACGTTGACTGCGAAAATATAACGGTTAATTATATGCATGGCTTTGGCTGGCTTTCGCAAATGTGCGAAAATTTGAATTTTAAAAATATTACATTTACTCCTGCAAAAGGCTATACGGTTTCTTCTTTTGCCGATTTGATTCATATTTGCGGCTGCAAGGGATATGTAAATATTATTGATTCGTATTTTGAACATCCGCACGATGACGCAATCAATGTTCACGGCGCTTTTTTAAGGCTTAAGAAAATTATTGATACAAATACTGCCGAGTTAGAGTTTGTTCATCATCAGCAGGGCGGATATAAAGCATTTTTCCCTGAAAATGAAGTGAAAATTTACAGGAGAGCGGATTTGTCGGAGCTTAAAGATGTTTATACCGTTGAAAGTACGCAAGACGATATTGATAATAAATGCGTTAAGGTTAAATTTAAAGAAGCATTGCCTCCGCTAAAGCCCGAACAGTTTGTTTTTGAAAACATTACATATAATCCCGAACTTACGATAAGCGGTTGCACATTTAATGCTATCCCTACTCGTGGCATTTTATGCACTACTGACAGACCGTCTAAGATTTTTAATAATACATTTAAAAATATCTTAATGCCTGATATTTTTATTTCCTGCGACTGCAAGGATTGGTATGAAAGCGGTCCGTGCAGAAATCTTGAAATATTTAATAATACATTTTCAAAAAAGAACGCAGTTAAGCTTGAACCTATTTGCGTAAATAAACCAGTAAAAGATGTTCACAGAAACATTAAAATATATGATAATGAAATCGGAGAATAATTTATGAGCAAAAATATGATTATCGGTCAATCCGGCGGACCTACGGCTGTTATTAATTCAAGTCTTGCCGGGGCAATCGAATATGCTTTTTCAAGCAACAAAATTGACACAGTTTACGGTATGATTAACGGTATTCAAGGTCTTTTGGAAAACAATATTATTGACCTTAAAGAACGTTTTTACGGTAAGCCTTATGATATAAACAGACTTCGCTTAACTCCTGCAATGTTCCTTGGTTCTTGCAGATATAAGCTTGGTGATGATGAAAAAATATTTGCCGAAATTATTGATGTTTTAAAAAAATATAATATCGGGTATTTTCTTTATATCGGCGGTAACGATTCTATGGATACTGTTGATAAGCTTTCAAAGTATACGGCAAGTCATAATATTGATATCAAAATTGTCGGTGTACCTAAAACTATCGACAATGACCTTGTGGGTATTGATCATTCACCGGGATTCGGCTCGGCTGCCAAGTATATTGCACTTGCAGTTAAAAATGTTGCTTATGATACAAGTATATATAGTATTAAAAGCGTTCATATTATTGAGGCAATGGGTCGTAATGCCGGCTGGCTTACCGCTGCATCCGCACTTGCACGTGACGGTGACAGCGTTGCACCTCATCTTATTTATTTGCCTGAAATACCGTTTTCTGTTGATAAATTTGTTGAGGATGTTAAGGGTAAACTTAATGATTTTAACTCGGTTATTGTTGTTGTAAGCGAGGGGATTAAGGATGAAAACGGTAATTATATCAGCGCAAGGGGAGATAATGTTGACAAATTCGGTCACGTTATGCTCAGTGGAACAGGAGCTTATCTTAAAAGCGTTGTAGAAGAAAAAATAGGATGTAAAGTTCGTGCTTTAGAGCCAAGCGTGCTTCAAAGAAGTGCAGGTCATACTGCTTCAATGACTGATATTACCGAAGCATACAATTTAGGTGTTGTTGCTGTTAAAGCGGCGCTTGACGGTAAGACAGGCGTATTTTCTACTCTTCGCAGAATAAGCGATTTGCCTTATACTGTTGATTATTATACCGAGCAGGTTAGCGTGGTTGCAAATAATGAAAAATTAGTACCGAGAAGCTGGATAAATGAGCAGGGTAACGACGTTACTCAAAAGATGATTGAGTATCTTTCACCCCTTGTTAAGGGTGTTCCGCAAGTTCCTTACAGAAACGGCTTGCCTGATTATATCGGTCTTTCACACCTTGATATTAAAAAGCAAAAATATAAAGACTAAAATAAAACGGAGTTGTCATTCGACAGCTCCGTTAATATTTTAGTATTCTACTTTTAAGCCTTCCTCAGCTTCGGCAACTTTCAGCATAATTGCACATTCAATGCGCTTCCTGTGAAGCTCACAACCAAAGTTGTAAACGCCGTTTACGCTTTTCGTTGTGTGATAAGCATTTGCGGCGCAACCGCCGGAACAATAAAGCTTTGCAAAGCAATCTTTGCACTCTTTGTGCGAATAAACATTGCATTCTTCAAATTGTTCAAGAACTTTTTTGTTTGTGACTCCTTTCCAAATGTCACCGAGCAAGAATTTTTCGTCACCAACGAATTGGTGGCAAGGGTAAAGTTCGCCTGTAGGAGTGACAGCCATATATTCTGTGCCTACCCCGCAGCCTGAAACTCTTTTTACAATGCAGGGACCTGCATCAAGGTCAATCATATAATGATAAAAAGTAAACCCGTTGCCGTTTCTGTAACGCCTAAGCATTTCGTCAGCTAAGATTTGATACTGTTCTTTAAGAATAGATAAATCTTCTTCCCTAAGCGCATAAGGCTCTTTTGGGTCAGACACAACCGGCTCAATAGAAAGCTCTTTAAATCCTAAATCTGCCATATGAATGATATCGTTTGCAAAGTCAAGATTATTTCTTGTATAAGTGCCTCTCATATAATAATCCTTTTGATTACGTGAATCGGCAAATTTTTTGAATTTATCAACTATTAAATCATACGAGCCTTTTCCGTTTCTTGAAACTCTCATGGCGTCATTGGTAGATTTTCTTCCGTCAAGGGATAAAACAACATTTCCCATTTCCTTGTTGCAAAAATCAATAACATCATCGTTAATTAAAATTCCGTTTGTTGTGAGAGTAAAACGAAAATTTTTATTGTATTTCTTTTCCTGTTCACGTCCGTATTTAACAAGCTCTTTGCAAACCTCCCAATTAAGAAGTGGCTCGCCGCCGAAAAAGTCGACTTCAAGATTTCTTCTTGTGCCCGATTGTTCAATGAGAAAATCAAGTGCTCTTTTGCCTGTTTCAAGGCTCATTAAGCCTTTGGGACCGTCGTATTCGCCCTTGCCTGCAAAACAATATTTGCAAGCTAAATTGCAGTCGTGAGCAACGTGAAGGCAAATAGCTTTTATAACACCCTGTCTTTTTTTAAACTGTTTTGCCGTAGCTTCAAAGGTATCCTGTGCAAAAAGCCTGCCGTCAGCCTTAAGCGCCTCTATATCATCAAAGCAAAGCTCAATATCCTTTTCGGTTACGTCATCATCGGTTTTATATTTATTTAGTATGTATTTTTTTATTTCGTCTTTTGTGTGTGATTCATACATGGTTATAATATCATACGTTGCTTCGTCAACCGAGTGAACGCAACCGCTGTTTTGGTCAAGAATGATATTATAGCCGTTCATTTTATAAGCGTGTATCATTAAATTACTCCATAGTTTTATTTCAATGAAAAAGGTGGGACAAAAGCCCACCTTGGTTTCATCTATTTACTTCTTAAGCTGTTCGCATTTCTGGTTAGCTACTGAACAAGAAGTCTTGCTTGCTGATTGGCAAGATGTCTGACATTCGCCGCAGCCGCCTTTTTTAGCTGATTCGCAAAGATTGCGTGAGCTTAAAGTGTTGATTCTCTTCAAAAGAAACACCTCTTTCTTAAATTTATATTGTTATTTTACATTAATATTGCGTCTTTGTCAATATTTTTAACGGCAGTAAATTACTGTCTGATAATATATTTACTCCGTTTTTGTATAATTCCTTAATTTGAGCAATTAATTCCTTGCTTATAACTTCTCCCGGGGCAATAATCGGACTTCCCGGTGGATAGGCATAAACATATTCTCCTGAAATTTTGTTTTCCGCCGTATTTAAGTCTGTTTCTGTTGTGTTTTCAATTTCGAAAATTTCGCATTTCTTTATCGGCAGACTTGATTTTTTGAATTCAATTTTCTTTGCCTTTCTTTTTTCTAAGCTCGATAGTGCGTTTATTAATTTTTCAAATCCGCTTTTTGTATCACATACTGTTGAAATTAAAATCACATATTTAAGGCTGTCACTCTCAACCTCAATGCCGTATTTTCTTAAATGATTTGAAAGTTCAAAACCGTTGTAACCGTCAACGCTTAAAACTATGCGTGTTATGTCATCATTTTTCAATACGTTAATGTTTTTTAAATTATTTGCTTTATTATAAAAATCGTCAAGTAATATTTTGTATTTTTCAAAATCACTTTTGCTGTTTGACAAAAAATCAATGCACTTGTCAATTGATGCCATAATTACATAGCTCGGCGAACTTGTTTCATATATATCCATATATTTTTTTACCTTGCCGTAAAGACTTGGGTTGTCAATATGAATAACGGCACTTTGAGTAAGCGCAGGCAATGTTTTGTGTAGTGATTCAATAACAATGTCGGCTTTTGGCTGCTTGGGTAAATAACTTGAAAAGCCGAAATGTGCACCGTGTGCCGCATCGATTATAAGAGGAATAGGGCAGGTGATATTGCTTACATATCCCTCGTATGTCGGCGAGGTTATAACAATGGCGCAGGCATTCGGCGTTTTCTTGATGGCTTTGTCAACCGATGCTTGCGTAATTTGTTTATAACAGCCGAATTCATTATTGTATTCAGGCTCGATATATTCAATTTTAAGCCTGTTGATAAAACAAGCATTGTATACCGATTTGTGGCAATTGCGTGCAATTATTATTGTGCTGTTTTCTTTTGCAACTGCGCTTATTGCCGCTAAAATGCAACAGGTTGAACCGTTTACGCTTATAATGCTTTTTTTATAGCCGTAAAGCGTTGCTAAGCTTTCCTGCAAATTTTTTATGATGCCGGTAGGGGAGTGCAGATTGTCGAAACCTGATATTTCCGTTATGTCTATGTTGCTTGACGGTATGCAAAATTTGATATTTCTTTTGTGCCCCGGCATATGAAACGGATATAAATTGTTATCTTTTAATTTATTGTATAACTCCAACTTTTTCTTTTCCTTCTTTTAAATTATTGATTGTAAGCATTATGTATCCTGCAAATATCGGCACAATTTCAATTAATGCAGTTTCCTTGAATATGATGAGCATTATTAAATCTAAAACCAAAATAACGGCACTTATTGAGGCAAATAAATATTTCTTAGTAAGAAAAAATGATAAAAAAACATTTATTCCCATTATAACAGAAAAAGCAAGCGAACCTATGCAATGTGCTAAATATTGCGGATATTGGTTATAATCAAAATCACACGTTAACGTCAGCGCCATTCCTATAGCGGAAAGAAACAGCAGCATAATGTAAAATTTGTATTTCGTTTTTAAAAATGTAATTGATATATTGGTTGCAAGGGCAATGTATGTAGAAATTCCCCAAAGAGTAAATATAGTATGGTGCTCAAGACCGACGGTTGACAATGCACTCTCGTTTCCTCTAAGGCCACATATTGTTAAATAATAAACAGTGATTATAACTGCTGTGATTACAGTTATTATGCCTATTGCTTTTCTCATCTTTTAATTACCTTATTAATATATCTATTACTTTATTAAAATTATAACATATATATGATTGACAATTCAACCAAGTTATGATATTATTTAACTAGTTTTTGAATATTTAAGGTGAAAAAATTGTCTGAATATAGGTTCTGCCCCGGATGTCCTCGCCAAGTGAAATCAGAGGGCTTTTTTTATTTCACTTTTTAATTTAAAAATAGATATTTGAATTTACACAACAAAGGTTAATGCATTGCGTAACTGACAATTTTATATGCGGATGTGGCGGAACTGGCAGACGCGCAGGTCTCAGACTCCTGTGGATATTGCTTCCTTGTGGGTTCAAGTCCCATCGTCCGCACCAATATTGTTTAGTTTATGTTAAGTGTTTATGGCTTTGCTGTGTTTTTTGCTTTTGATTGTTAATTACACAAAATCGCAATGTTTAATATATCTGCTTAAAGTTTATCGTGTTGATAAAAAATTAGTTTATTTATATTTACTCAAATTTTCAAATTGGTGTAAAATATTGAATATTAATATTATTAGGAGTGAGAAACAATGGAATTCGAATTGATTTCAACCAGGGACCTGTTTGAAGATGACGATATTGTTATAATCAGCCGTATCGGAAAAGTGTTTAACGCCAAGGTTGAAATTATCGACGTTGCAATTAAAGATGAAAACGGCGATATTACAGGTATCATGGAAGTGAAGCACAAGATTTTAGGCTATTTATAATTGCTTAGTGATGAAAAGGGTTGGAATACTATCAACTTCTTTGATACTTTTTGTTATATGTTTGTTTTCATTTTCTGTTAATGCATTTGCTTTTAACAATAAGTATATAACAGATTCGGGCAGTTGGTATAAAAATGGAAATCTGATAAATATAAATAATGATGTTTTGTCAGGTCAGCTTCGTTATATCCTTGATGAGAACGATGCTTGTGCTTATTTTTACTTTTTATACAGTAATTGCGACGGCGATTATAAGGATGAGGACGTATCTCTTGAATTTAAAATTTCAAATAGCACAAATAAATATTCGTTTTCCGTTTCAAAATCAGGTATAAAAAACGGCAACAAAAATATTTATATTAATTATGATTTTAATGATGTGAATTCTGAGTTTGGCAATGGGCAATTATTGGTTGGATTTGAAATGAAAAATAAAACCGATAGGTCTTCGCTCAATCAAATCACCTGCACATTCAGTGCTGATTCAAAAAACAGTTGTGTAATTCTTGACGATTGCGTTTTTGATATGCGTGTTTCAGCTAATAATCTATCGCAAAAGAAATCCAGTTCTAAGTCAAGGAGTGAAAGAAAAGGTACAAATTCTACCTCTATAAGTGCGCCTAAAAACAATAATAAGAAAGCATCTAAGAGTGATACAACAAAATTTGTTACGAAGCATAAGATTAATAATCATAACAAAAGTTACAGGCAAAATAAGAATGATAATAATTCGACTAAGTTTTCCGGTACAGGTACGACGTATGATGTAAAATCGCCTTCTTCGGTGTTAGAATCAGACGGCGGTACAACTCAAAGTAAAACTGTAACGTCCGATTTCTCAAAAAATAACGGCGGCAGTAATTTGCTGTACCCCAATAAAAGCAAAATTGCTTTTAGAATGGCAATCTTTTTCGCTGTTTTGGGAATTGTAGCACTTGGTTGTGGTCTGTTTTTAAAAGATAATAATTTATCTGATAAAAATAACGATAATGAAAACCATGATGGTAATGAATAATCTTTGCTACATATTTTATAAATAAAAGTGTTGACAATCAAGCGGTTTAGTGATATTATATCTAAGTCGCTTGATGAAGCACATTGAGTCTATGGGCCATTAGCTCAGTTGGTCAGAGCCACCGGCTCATAACCGGTTGGTCCGGGGTTCGAGTCCCTGATGGCCCACCATATATAGGGGTATAGCTCAGTTGGTAGAGCAGCGGTCTCCAAAACCGCGTGCCGAGGGTTCAAGTCCTTCTGCCCCTGCCAAAAAAAGCACCGAATTTTCGGTGCTTTTTTCCTTTATTTACGCTGTTTTACGGCGTTTTTACTTGCTTTTCTCTTATAGATAAAACTACGGCGCACGGTCTTTTCCGTACGCCGATTTTTCATTTTTGCACTGTTTTCTGTTCACTTTGTGCCACACAATCCACCCAATCCGTTTGGTACATCATCAAAAAAGCATCAATCACAATTCAAATCCGTTTGTAACGCCCAACAACATATCCGTGTTTCGTTTGACATAATACATTTCGGTTATCTCCGAAGTTGTGTGTCCGAGTAAGTCTGCCACCTGCCTCGGTGTTAATGCTTTTACAGTTCCGTCCTCTGCTCGCACTCCTGTTACAAGTTTTGTTGCGAAGGTGTGGCGCAGACTATGTAAGCCTTTTTTCTTGATTCCTGCCGCATCGAGTATGGAATAAAACCGTTTTCTTAAATTCAACGGTCTTGTAAAGTTTCCGTCTGCATCAGGTATCAATGGTGCATCCTCACCGAAATATCGCTCGTTGCGTAACTCAATAATCGCTTGTATTGCTGTTTCGTTTAAGGGTACGATACGCTTGCTTGAAGCGGTTTTCAGCTTGCCTACAACAATTTCTCGTCCGCTTTTTCGCTCTGTTCCGTCACGCTTTTGCGCTTCTTTAACACCTCTTTGTATGTGCATCACTTTCTTTTCAAGGTCTATGTCGCTGTTGATTAAACCTAAAGCTTCAGCAGTTCTCAGTCCCGTGTTCAGCATAAGAATATATGCTGATGCTTGATTGTGTTTCGGCTTGCCTGAAGGGTACTTCTTGTATGCTTCCTCTTTGAATTTTTCAATTTCCTCATCGGTAAATACGGTTATCGTTTCGCATACGGGAAGCACTTCTTTGTTTTGCTTTGCAAGATAATTTGACTTTTTTATTGTCGGCACAGCGTTCATCGGATTCTTTTTTATGAACTCTTCACGCATAAGATAATCGAAGTATTCATTGAGCAGATTGTATGTTTGATTGACTGTTGAGAATGAATATCCCTTGTCGGTCAGCGTGCTAATCAGCCTCTTAATGTCTGCACCTGTTGTGTTAGATACAATGAGTTTGCCCATGTAAGGGACGATTTGATTTTTGTAAATCTGCTCGTTGCGGTCATAGGTTACTCGTTCAACATTCGGGTACTTAAACACTTGCAGGTAATTTAACAGGCTGTCTTTTACAGTCTTGTTACCCTCAATGGCATCAATGATTTCTTCTTCGAACTTGGTTATGTAGTCCGTCATTTTCTTGTTGACTTCGGCTTTGGTCGTGCCGGAAAAGCTCTTGCGTTTTCGTTCGCCTTGCTCATCTTTGTACCAAACAACACCACCCCATCTGCCGTCCGTTCGTTTGAATGCGTTGCCGTTTGTCAGCAGTTGTTTTTGCATTTTATCACTCCTTTCGCACACACAATATCACAAACCTTTTTCAATATCCAGATCAAAGATTTTAATGTAATTTTAATATTTATTTTTACACTGTTTTATTGTTCTCACAGACTTTCACAAATCGCCTGTAAGCCGTTTTTAGTTTTAGTCCGACGAGTTACTCTATTTTAGATTGAACTCGTCAATTTTTGCTCACAGCGTTGCCTGATTTTTCAAAAATAGGTTTATCATACCGCAACGCTTGAGTGAATACGCAAAAGCCTTGATTTTCTGCGTAAAACATCCTTTACTGCATACGAATTTGGAATCATACGCAAAAGTATTACGAATTGGAAAGCCGACAGGCTTTGCCGGACGGCGTTTTCGGGCATTTCAATGCCCGAAAATCATACCCCTTTATCCTGCTTTAAAATCGACGGCTTGAAATTCGCTTCAAAACCCACTCAAAAGAGCCGAGATTTCATCCAAAACCGAGTTAAAAATCAATTCAAATAATTCAAAAGAAAATTGCCATTTTTTCAACTTTAGGCTTTTAGATTATTTGTCATCAGCTCTTACAGTGGGGTACACTATATTTGATGAACTGTGTAGATATTACTTTGCTGTGCGTTTTCAAAAAATCTTTGAGTAATATCTAAGTAACCTTTTTCTTCGAGTGACTTGAGCGTGTTTCTGCAAGTGGTCGGACACATATTACACTTCTTAGCCATCTTCGGAACAGACCAAAAACTGATGCCTTTGCTGTCGCCAACCGAAACAAGAAAACAGTAAATCATAAATTCGTGCGGCGAAAAGTTTTCGTCAAAGATTTTGTTTGGCATATAGTAAACCTTGCCGTCGGTTTTGTAATTTTTATTTGCGTACATAATTTTTATCCTTTCTTATTTTGTTTTGAATCCACAACTTGAATTCATCTTTCGGTACAGCAATTCTTGTGCCGATTTTTATTTTTGGAAAACCTTTTTCATTGACAAGCTCGTATGACCTTGTGCGAGATATTCCAAGCACCTTTGCAACCTGCGACACCGATAACATCATCGGTAGCTCATCAAAACTTTTATAGCTTTCTTTCATTGCGCTGCCTCCTTTCGTATTATTCGAGAAACATTTTCTAAAAGAAAAGAAAGTAAAACCAAATTTGAAAACTAAAACTCACTCATAAAAAAGTCCCTCTACTATACGGAGAAAAATTTCAATTTTGTTCGGGTGTTTTTCAAAATTCTTTACACCTTGTTCACATTTTATTTCACCATGGAAGAAAAAATACCCCTCTATAATACAGAGAAAAATTCAAGTTTTGTTGATGTGTTTTTTGAAAAATTTACAAATTATTTTCACGCAAAAGAAAAATCCTCACCGTTTTTATAGATGAGGATTAATTACCTGTACCATTATTTGTACAATTAACAAAAAAATTTGTATTGGTTGTCGAAATATGATATACTTGTATTTGTATAATTGTATCTATTCATAGATTTAATTCATATCGCAACTTCAAGTTATTGTATGTTTACAGCAGGAGGATAAAGATGGCTAACGTAAATAACGCCAATATAGGATTTGAAAAACAGATTTGGGACGCAGCGTGTGTCCTTTGGGGACATATTCCCGCAGCAGAGTATAGAAAGGTTATCGTAGGTCTTATTTTTCTGCGTTACATATCAAGTGCATTTGAAAAGCGTTATCAAGAGCTTGTTGATGAGGGCGACGGCTTTGAAGATGACAGAGACGCTTATGTGGAAGATAATATCTTCTTCGTGCCAGAGGATGCTCGTTGGAGCAAAATTGCTTCGTCTGCTCATACTCCCGAAATCGGAACCATCATTGATGACGCAATGAGAGCCATAGAAAAGGAAAACACAACCCTTAAAAATGTTCTTCCTAAAAATTACGCAAGCCCTGATTTGGACAAGCGTGTTTTGGGCGATGTTGTTGACCTGTTCACTAATATGGATATGGGAGACACCGAGGAAAGCAAAGACCTACTCGGTAGAACTTATGAGTATTGTATTCAGCAGTTTGCCGCTTACGAAGGTGTTAAGGGTGGCGAGTTCTATACTCCTGCAAGTATTGTTAAAACAATCGTTGCTATCTTAAAACCGTTCAAAAACTGCCGTGTATATGACCCTTGTTGCGGTTCGGGCGGTATGTTCGTGCAGAGTGCAAAGTTCATTCAGGCACACAGCGGCAATCGTGGAGAAATCGCCGTTTACGGTCAGGAGTCCAATGCCGACACTTGGAAAATGGCTAAAATGAATATGGCTATTCGTGGCATTGACGCAGACTTCGGTCCGTATCAGGCAGATACATTCTTTAATGACTTACATAAAACGCTTAAAGCGGATTTCATTATGGCAAATCCGCCTTTCAATCTTTCCAACTGGGGACAGGAGAAACTCAAAGATGATGTTCGTTGGAAATACGGGACACCGCCTGCCGGCAATGCCAACTATGCGTGGATTCAGCATATGATACACCACCTTGCACCGAATGGAAAAATCGGTCTTGTCCTTGCTAACGGTGCTTTGTCCTCTCAATCAAGCGGCGAAGGCGACATCAGAAAGAACATTATTCAGGCTGACCTTGTGGAAGGCATCGTCGCTCTGCCGACTCAGCTCTTTTACAGCGTTACCATTCCTGTTACCCTTTGGTTCATCACAAAAAATAAGAAGCAAAAAGGCAAAACCTTGTTTATCGACGCTCGTAAAATGGGTTATATGGTTGACCGCAAGCACAGAGATTTTACCGATGAGGATATTCAAAAGCTTGCAGATACATTTACGGCATTCCAAGAAGGTACGCTTGAAGATGTAAAAGGCTTCTCCGCAGTTGCCAATTTGCAGGAAATCGAAAAGCAGGACTTCATTTTGACACCGGGCAGATATGTGGGTATTGAAGAAGTCGAGGACGACGGAGAACCCTTTGAAGAAAAGATGACTCGCCTTACTTCTGAGCTTTCCGATATGTTCGCAAAGTCTCACGAGTTGGAGAACGAAATCCGTAAGAAACTGGGGGCGATTGGATATGAGCTCAAGCAATGAAACAACATATTGTTTGATTTTTGATACGAATGCATTGTTTCAAGCATATGAAAAGAAGGCGGATTTTACAACTTTTAGTTTCAATGCGACATTTCAAAATGTGATTGATATGATTAATCAGCTCGATATATACAATCGGGTAACCATAGCTATTCCATCAGTTGTTTGGAACGAAATGGAAAAGCAGATTATAGAAAAACACGACGAATTACTTTTATCCTACAAAAACACAATATCAAAAAAACTATTCCCTGAGTATTCAATACATGAGAATTCTTCAGTAAATTATCCTGAATACATAGAAACCAAGATTGAGGAATATAAGAAAGAAATTTCAGAAGGGCTGAATAAAGTTATAGAAATTCCGATTGCCTCAAATAATAGGTTTGATAGTATTATACATCGTGCATTTGGCAAGTTACCACCCTTTGAAGGAAAAGATAAAAAATCAGACAAAGGATTTAAGGATGCGTTATTATGGGAAAGCGTTTTGGAATTTGCATTAAATCATAAGAATTCAAAAATAATATATTATTCTAAAGATAATGCTTTTGGGGAATTTCTTCTAAATGAGTTTGCCGAAAACATTTCGGATTCAACACTGTCTATATGTAAAAATGAAAATGAAGTCAAAACACAATTAGAAGCCTGGGCACTTGAAATTGATAAGTATTCATATCAACCAATTAAAGATTTTGAAGAAAATAAAGAAATTGTAGATTGGTTAAACTCTGAGGATTTTCTTGTACAGATAATAGATCAAGATTTTGGTCTTGTTGAAAAAGGAAGATTAATTACTTCAACTACAGCACATTTAATAAGCATTGAGAATATTGAATCTTTGAATTCAGACGATGATGAAAGTGCGTATTACATTGAAGCTATATTACAATTTGTATATGAATTAAAGGATGGTGGAAAAACACAGGAAACATTCAACGTTGGGATAGATGTTGAAATAATATATGACGATATTTATTCAATCGAAGACGCCTATAGAATTGATGAAGACGAAATTGAAAGTGAGAACTAGCCTATGAGTATGGAACAAGAAAGAACAAACAAGTTAGATACGCAAAAGGAATTGGGGTGAGTGGATATGAAATTTAATAAATTCGCTCTTTCGGAACTGGCAACCATCAAATACGGTAAAAATCAAAAGAAAGTACTTTCTGATAGCGGTACTGTTCCTATTTTTGGCACAGGCGGACTTATGGGTTTTGCGACAACTTCGCTTTATGATAAGCCTTCTGTTTTGATAGGAAGAAAAGGTACAATCGGTAAAGTAAAGTATGTCGAACAGCCATTTTGGACTGTTGATACGCTCTTTTATACTATCATAAATACCGACCTCGTAATTCCAAAGTACTTGTTCTATGTTATGTCGCTTATAGACCTAAACAATTATAACGAAGGAACAACTATTCCGAGTTTAAGGACAGAAACGCTAAATAGACTTGAATTTGATATTCCTGATTTAGATGAACAAAGAAAAATTCTGTCGTGTCTAAACCCGATAGATGAAAAAATTGAACTTAATAATGAGATAAACAATAATTTACTGGAGCAAGCGCTCACTCTATACGCTACACAGTTTTCCTCGTTAGAACTTAATGGTTGCATAGGTGACTATTGTTCTGTTAAGTCTGGTTTTGCGTTCAAAAGTTCTTGGTGGACAAATAGTGGTATTAGAGTAATTAAAATTGGTTCAATCAATCAGGACAATCTTAATTTATTGGAATGTTCCTATGTTGACGAAGATAAAGCTGATAAAGCCAAAGATTTTGTAGTGAAAGCCGGAGATTTACTAATAGCAATGACCGGAGCCACAATCGGTAAGTTCGCTATGGTTCCTTATTCTTTGGAAATGTTACTTGTAAATCAGCGTGTAGGCAAATTCTTTCTTGGAAATAATCCAGTTGAAAAGTTGCCTTTCATATACTGCACATTAAAACAACCCGAAGTGTATGGCGAAGTAGTAAATCGTGGTCAAGGAAGTGCACAACCTAACATTAGTGCTTCTGATATTATGAGTATTCCTTGTGTCATTCCGAGCAAAGACGCAATAAATGACTTTAACAACACGTCGAAACCACTATTCGACCTTATCATTAGAAATCAACGAGAAAATCAGAACTTATTCGAATTGAGAAATGCCTTACTTCCAAAACTTATGTCCGGCGAGCTTGATGTATCTAACATCGAACTTTAAGCCGCTAAATTATTGTTTACATAAGGAGGTTAAATAATGTTAATCTTGGGAATAAATAAAATTTTGAAATGGTGTCAGATAACAACTGGTGGCAGAACATATACTTGTCCTACCAAAATTATTGATAATGTGCTTCATTTTAAGTTTAAGAACCAGTGGTATAAAGTCGCTGAATATGTTGGAGAGCATACAACCGAACTCATCGAGGAGGGCGGCAAGGTGATATCTAAAAAGTTCTTAAAGTAACTTAATTATATACATCCCATAACTTCCGTGGGTGGCGGGAGTTAATATCGGGGGACTTCCGCCCCATAGTCGTTCTCTAAGAATAAAAGGAGAATTGACTGTGAAACAAGATTTAATCAA
>UMAP01022712.1_pt1 | contig 46248 bp, 42 predicted proteins | sample 1963731 | NCBI WGS metagenome assembly UMAP01 (sample SAMEA4835918, study PRJEB28245) | human gut metagenome | biome: gut microbiome; material: fecal sample | place: Denmark | collected 2008 | reverse complement strand
CTACCAACGCTTTGCTTTAATGGTTCGTTTTTTTATTGACTTTTGTACTATAGAAGACTAAACTATCTTTTAGTTTACAAGTAAACTAATGGAGGCATTATGAAAAAGAATGTGGAAAATTTGCTGTCATCATTTGCTAAGATTCGACGCTTTTATGCCAATGAATTACAAAATAAGCTAGAAAAGGAAAATCTTACACCTAATGAGATTTCAATATTGATCTTACTATCCAATAACCCTTCAGTCACGACAAGTTCGCAGCTCGTTTATTTTTTACAGGTATCTAAAGGATTGGTGAGTCGAAGTATTGATGGTTTAGTGAAAAAAGGATTGATTCAATGTGTACAGGACGATAAAGATCGCAGAGTTCAAAGAATTGTATTAACTCCAGCATCAAAAACTATAACTATAAAAATCACAAATGAAGTTAGAAAAATTAATGATCGGATTTTAAAAGATATTTTAGAAGAAGAGATTATTCAGATGGAGAGCACGATATCAAAGATTATCGAGTGTTTTGAATCAAAAGGAGGAAGGAATGTATGAAGTTAACAATGTCAAATGAAGTGGATTTAGGTAAAGAATCTGTTAAGAAACTATTCTGGATCTTAGCTTTACCGGCTATTCTGTCTCAGGTTATCAACGCTTTATATAATGTGGTTGATCGTATGTATATTGGACATATTCCTGAAATAGGATCAGCGGCATTGACAGGAGTTGGGGTTTGTTTTCCAATTATTATGATTATCAGTGCAACAGCGTATTTGTTTGGTGTTGGAGGAGCACCACGCGCAAGTATTTTTATGGGGAAAAAAGATAATAAAACAGCTGAAAAGATATTAGGGAACTGCTTTATTTCTTTAGTGATCGTTGCTTTGATAATAACGATCATTGTGTTAATTTTTAATGAACCATTGTTATATTTGTTTGGAGCCAGCGAAAATACGATTGGTTATGCAAGAAGCTATATTTGTATTTATGCAATTGGAACGATTTCTGTCATGGTAACACTTGGACTAAATGCATTTATCTCGGCACAGGGCTTCTCAAAGATAAGTATGCTGACGGTTCTTATTGGTGCGGTTACTAATATTGTTTTAGATCCAATCTTTATTTTCGTGTTTAACATGGGAGTGAATGGAGCGGCATGGGCGACAATTATTTCACAGACAATTAGTGCAATTTGGGCTTTTCAGTTCTTATTATCAAAGAAAACAGTACTCCGTCTAAGAAAAGACTGTATGAAAATCGAAAAGGATATCCTTGTTCCGTGTATCGGCTTAGGTGTAGCTCCATTCATTATGCAGTCAACAGAGAGCGTTTTAGTGTTGTGCTTTAATTCTTCTTTATTGGCTTATGGTGGAGACCTTGCTGTTGGAGCTATGACTATTCTTTCTAGTGTTATGCAGTTTGCAATGTTGCCTTTGCAGGGAATGACACAGGGTGGACAACCAATTATTAGTTATAATTACGGGGCAGAAAAGCTTGATCGTGTAAAGAGTGCCTTTAAATTACAGTTGATGGCTTGCTTTATCTATGCTTTAGCGTTGTGGTTATTGGCAATGTTTGTTCCTTCTTTATTTGCGATGATTTTTACATCTGATCCAGATTTAGTTGAAATTACATCATGGGCTTTGCGAATTTATTTGTTCGCGATCCCAATGATGGGAATACAAGTTGCTTGTCAACAGACGTTTATTGCCTTTGGAAATTCAAAAACAAGCGCATTTTTGGCAATTTTCAGGAAACTGATCGTCTTGATTCCTTTGATTTATATTTTGCCAATGATTTTAACAGATAAGGTGTTTGCAGTTTTTTTAGCAGAACCAATTGCAGATACGATTGCATCTGTCACAACGGCGACACTGTTTTATATAAGTTTGAAAAAAATGATTAGAACGAAGAATCAGGGATAATTACCTGGTTCTTTTTTTGAACAAATATGAACGAAAATGAATAAAAATGAATAAATATGATTGATTTTGTGCTGCTTAGGTGCTATATTGAAGATGACAAGAAAAGAGGGTGGATCTTATGGCTAGAATTAATATTGATGGTGCTCAAAATGTGGAAGTTTCCATTAAAATTCCATGTGAAAAAACACCTTTGGAACAGTTGGAAATCATGGAAGCTTATACAAAAGCCCACCAGGAATCAAAAGATGAAGATAAAGCGGTTCGTGAATTAAATTGTCTTAAAACAATTTTTCCACGATTGTTCAGAAGCATAGAAGAAAATGATTTGATTGCTGGAAGACTTGATTTTTTGCCTATTGGATTTGGTAGTGTAACTAGTATTGGCGGTGTTGGTCATTATTGTGTATTTCATAAATTAAGAGCGTTTAAAGATACTTTAGAAGATGAAGAATTAAAAAAAAGAGTGGATGTTTTGTATGATTATTGGCAGGATAATGATGTAAAATCAATATACTGTCAAGATGTATTGAATGATACAACAACAGGGCGGTTTATTGATTGTAAGTATCCATTTATGGCGACTGCTAGATTGAGCGGGATGATGTTGGATTATAAAAAGCTAGTGAGGTTAGGTGTAAATGGATTGATTGATTTGATCGAGAAAAATGAATCCAATACATTTATGGAAGCCTGTCTAAAAACGATGTATCTTTTCAAAGATGTCATTCGCAGACAAATCGAATTGGTAAAAGATGCCATCGAAAAGACACAGGATGAACAAAGATTAAAGGATCTTCACCTTATGAAAGAAGACTTAGTTTATATTTTGGATCATAAGCCAGCTACCTTCCATCAGGCTCTACAATTATTCTGGCTATATGCTCTATGTGCAGGATGCATCAATTATGGTCGTATGGATATTGTATTAGGCCCATATCTAAAACATGATATCGATACTGGTTTGATTGATGAAGATGAAGCTTATCGTTATGTTAAATCGTTATGGACTATGATCGAAAATCGAAGAACGACGGTAAATGGTCGTATCATTGTAGGTGGTAAGGGTAGAGAAAATGTAGAAGCTGCCGATCTATTCTGTAAGATTGCCTTAAGAGTATGTAAGGATACTCGGTATGTTGAACCACAATTTACACTTCGTTTTGATCATACAACTCCAGATTACATCATGGATATGGCTTATGAATGTATTGCATCTGGGGCAACTTATCCAACTTTATATAATGATGAAGTTAATGTACCGGCTGTCATGTATGGTATGAGAGTAGATGAAAAAATTGCTGAACAATATATCCCATTTGGATGCGGTGAGTTTGTCATTCAGGGGAAAAGTGTTGGTACTCCTAATACATTATTGAACTTGGTTAAGATCATGCAGCTTGCATTAAATGAAGGATATGATCCAATGGATCATGTTTATAAGGCTGGTCCAGTTAAAGTGGATCCAATTGAATCTTTTGATACATTTGATAAATTCTATGATCAATATAAAGCTTTACTGGATTATTACTTTGATTTAAGTGTATATGCACAAAAACACAGTTATGAAGTTATGAATCAGGAAGTCAGCTTCTTATTTACATCTATTTTAATGGATGATTGTCTAGCTAGACAAAAGGCATTATTAGATGGTGGTGTTGAAATTCTTGGTGGTACCAATGAAACATATGGAAACATTAATGCCAGCGATGCCCTTTATGCGATCAAAGCATTGGTATACGATCAGAAAAAGTATACTCTAAAAGAGTTGAATGAAGCGGCATTGCATAATTATGTCGGCTATGAAAAGCTTCGTAAAGAAATTCTGGCTTTGCCTAAATATGGCAATGATATTGAAGATGTTGATGAAATGGCTAATGATTTATATGAATATGTCGCAAAAAATATTCGTCAACGTGGTATTGATGAAGGCATGGGTTATTATTTGATCGTAATCTCAAATAACCAGACCAATACTGACTGGGGACATCAAACAGATGCAAGTTTGGATGGAAGATTAAAAGGTATGTATATGAACCCGGCAAACAACCCTCAAGGTGGAGCGGCAAAGAGTGGGCCAACGGCTGTATTGAATTCTTTGGCTCGATTTGATGCGAAATATCATGGCGGCAGTGTTCAAAATATCAAGTTTACTCCACGCATGATGCATGAAGATAAAGAAAAAGTAAAGCTTTTATTTAAAACTTATTTTGATAAAGGCGGATGTCAATTGATGGTAACTGTTGTCGATCATGGCGTATTGGAAGATGCGCAAAAACATCCGGAAAATTATCCGGATCTGATCGTTCGAGTTGCGGGATATAGTGCTGTGTTTGTCAATTTAACAAAAGATGTTCAAGAAGAATTGCTAAGTAGGACCTTATATGATTAATGTTTCGAATATTGAACGATTTGCGACCCATGACGGGCCGGGAATTCGTACAACGATTTTTTTAAAAGGATGTTCGTTACATTGTCCATGGTGTGCGAATCCAGAAACATGGGTAGAATATCCTGTATTGATGCATGATGCTAAAAAATGTGTTCGTTGCTTTGCCTGTCAAAAGAATTGTCCAAATATGGCAATTCATTTTGATCCGGAATTTAAATGGAATCCTCAAATATGTCAACACTGTAATACTTGTGTTGAAAACTGTCCGCTTGAAGCGCTTGAATTTTCAGGAAAGAGCATGGAAATTGAAGAAATCGTTAAGATCGTTTTAAAAGATATTGATTATTATAAGAATAGTCAGGGTGGTGTAACGATTTCTGGAGGAGAAGCCTTTGTACAGTTTGATGCATTAATGGAATTGTTGAAGACATTAAAAAAACATGATCTACATGTAGCAATTGAAACGACCGGAAATTATTCCAATGAAAGAATAAAAAGGGCATTGCCGTATATTGATTTATGGCTCATAGATTTTAAACATATCGATAAAGAGATGTTGCAGAAAGTAACCGGTGGTGATTATGATCAAATCATGGAGAATATCACATATTTAATGAATACTTGTCCAGATCAAGTTATTATACGAACACCAGTTATACCAAAGTTTAATGCTGATCAAAAAACACTGTGTGCCATGATCGAATATGTTTCAAAATATCCTGTCAAAGAAATGGATTTGCTTCCATATCATTCTTTAGGAAAATCAAAATGGGACAAGATGCATAAAAAATATATGTATTCAGATTTAAAAATGATGGATAAAAGTGAACTTTTAGACTATGTTGAAATCGGCAAAAAACATGGGTTGAAGATCAAACTGGGAGGTTAGTATGTTAACAAAAGAAAGAAAGCTAAGGATCATGAATCTTTTAGAGGAGAGATCCTTTGTGACAATCAAAGAATTAATTGAAGATTTTAATGTTTCTCGCTCCAGCATTGTTAGAGACTTAATTGAATTAGAAAATCAGGGGTTGATTCAAAGAGAACGAGGAGGAGCCAGTTTAAAGAGTGTTGATATTACTCTAACGAGCTTTAATGAACCGGCTGTTCAAGAAAAAGAGAATCTTCATATAGCACAAAAGCAGAGGATCTGTAAAGAAGCAGCTAAATCCATTCGTGATGGAGATTGTGTTTATATTGATTCAGGAACGACACCTGTTTATTTATTAGATTATTTGCAGGATAAAAAAATCACACTAGTAACTCCCAGTACATTTTTGATTCGTAAATTATCCGCAAATTTTAAAGGAGATATTTATCTTCTTGGTGGTCAATTTAACAAGTCATACGATATGAGTTATGGCTCCTTGACTTTAGAAATGATTCGTCAATTCTATTTTGACCATGCGTTTTTATCGACAAACGGAGTGGATCTTGAAACCAAAGAAGTTTATGTCTTTGATTTTAAGGTGGGGGCTGTTAAAAAGGAAATCATGTCTCGCTGTAAACGTACGGATTTATTGATCGATGCATCTAAGTTTGAAACAAGAGCAATGTGTACGTGGGCGAATTTAGATGATTTCCATACTGTGTATACGGATTCAATCAAAGAAGGGATCGAACCATTAGAAAATTTTGTAATTTGTGAAAAGGAGTAGACTATGAAAACAAAAGATGCAAGAAAATCCACAATTTTAGAAAGTTTAAAAGGAGGCTTGATTGTATCATGCCAGGTGCAAAAAGACGATCCAATCTATACCGATGATATTGTAGTAAAGATGGCAGAAGCGGCAAGATGGGCGGGTGCTGTTGGTATTCGTGCGAATTCTCCAGAACAGATCAGTGCTATCAAAAAAGCAGTTCCAGAGCTTCCTGTAATTGGTTTATGGAAAGTTTGGCATGATGATACAGATGTTTTTATTACACCAACGATGAAAGAAGTTGACGCAATCTATGAAACAGGAGCAGAGATCATTGCTCTAGATTGTACAGCCCAGATCACACATGAAAAAACGGTTGCGTGGGACTTATTAAAACAGGCAAAAGAAAAATATCCAGATGCGATCTTTTTTGCGGATGTATCAAATTATGATGAAGCTAAACATGCAATCGAAAATGGTGCAGATATCGTAGCCCCTACTCTATATGGTTACACAAAAGAAACAGCGCATATTGAAGGACCAGATTTAAGAGAGTTTGCGAGAATGTGTCGTGATTTTAAAGATGATGCATATGTGATGATGGAAGGACACTTATATACACCTGAAGATGCGATGAAATGTATTTTCTTAGGGGCTCATTCCGTTGTTGTAGGAAGTGCAATCACAAGACCTCATCTTACCGCAAAACGTTTTGTGGATTTGTTAAGTGGATATCAGAACAATTGGCGTGATGCAGAAAAAGCGAAACACTAATGTCAGAATTTTTTCTGACATTTTTTTCTTTTGTAGTATTCTATAGGTATAAGTAATATAAATAGCCTTTTAAGGTTTATTTAAGGAAGAGGAAGTAGTATTAGAAAGGAAAGGACCTTTATAAAGATGAAGAAAATTATTGTAAAAATAGCAACAGCTGTTATTGTGCTTGGCTTAGTTGGAGGTATCATATATTGGAAGTCATTACCTGAAGAAGATGTTTCTATAGAAACAGTTTATACTGAAGAGTATCAAAATGATGTTGCTGACGAACTGAAATCAAAAAAATCCTTAAACGATTATGATGAAGATCATATGTTGATTGAATATAATCCATTCAAGACTAATACTTTATCGCTCTATGTTTATTTTAATACTGAAGAAGCTACAAAAGTATCTTATACTGTAAAGGCGCCGGAAACAGATTATGAAGATTTTAGTGCTAATGTAGATGGCAGTTATCGAACAGAACACGAATTTCAAGTTCTAGGTTTGATCCCTGGTACACTCAATGAAGTTGAGTTTGCAATAGAAGATGAAGATGGAAATACAATTACACGAACATATGAGTATACTACATCCTCTCTTCTAGGAAATGAGGATGTTCAACTTGAAGAAATGGATTGTTTGCCTTTATGGGGAATGATAGTGATGAACAGGATTTCATGTATTACTATGATGAAGATGGTGTGATTCGTGGAGAAATACCAATTCTTGGATATCGTAGTCATCGTTTGTTGTTTCAAGATGATTTGATGTATTTTAGTGTTGCTGAGAGTAAGATGGTAGCCATGAATGGATTAGGTCAAATCGTAAAAATATATGATCTAGGTCAATATGAACTGCATCATGATTATGTATTTGATAATGATGGAAATATTTTGATCTTGGCATCCGATACTGAATCCGATACGGTAGAAGATCGAATTGTCTTATTAGATGTAGAAACAGGTAAAGTCAGCGAAGTGTTAGATCTTGAAGATTTATTTGGGTCATATAAAGATATGACAAGCCATGATGAAGATGAAGACTGGGATTGGATGCATATCAATACGCTTCAATGGTTAGAAGATGGAAGTGTAATTTTAAGTTCAAGAGAAACAAGTACGATCATTAAGATCAATGATCTAGAAACAAATCCAAGTATTGATTATTTGATTGGGGAAGAATCATTCTGGAGCGATACTGAGTATGCGGATTATTTGTTAACACCAACGAGTGAATTCTCCAATACAGGTGGGCAGCATTCCGTGATATATATGAGAGACGACTCTTTAGAAGATGGTCAATATTACCTATACCTATTCAATAATAATTATGGTGTTAGTACAACACGCAGCGATTATGATTGGACACAGATTGAAGGAATTGAAACAAAATTAGCTACAGAAGGAGATACAGAAATTGATAGTGTATCTTACTTCTATCAGTATCTAGTAGATGAAAATGAAGGAACATATTCTTTAGTACAATCTTTTGAGATTCCTTATTCAGGAATTGTGAGCAGTGTTCAAAGAGTTGATGACTATATTATCACAGATTCAGGAATGCAAGGTGTACTGGGAATTTATGATGTGCAGGGAAACCTTTTGAAACAGTATAAATCAATGTTGAACAAGAAATATATTTATCGTATTTACTATTATGATTTTGATGGATTCTACTTTAATATTTAATAGAATCGGCTTTATGCCGATTCTTTTTTATCAACTTTACTGTCTTGTCAGCTGTAAATAAAAGATGTATAATTTGGCGGTATAAGTTTAAAAAGAGGGAAGATTATGTCATTGTTTAGTGAAATAGAAACATTAAAGAAAGAAAAAAATGCGATCATCTTGGCGCATTACTATGTGCCTGATGAAGTACAGGTAATTGCTGATTTTGTTGGGGATTCGTTTGCCTTGGCAAAAAAAGCTAAAGAAACGGATGCCAAGATCATCGTTTTTGCCGGAGTTCTGTTTATGGCAGAAAGTGCTAAATTGTTAAATCCAGATAAAAAAGTATTGATACCCGATATGAGTGCAGATTGTCCAATGGCACATATGGCTGCTATTTCAAAGATTAAAAAGATGAAAGAAGAGTATGAAGATCTTGCGGTTGTATGTTATGTGAATTCAACAGCAGCTTTAAAAGCCGTCAGTGATGTTTGTGTAACATCTTCTAATGCGGTAGATATCGTACGATCATTAAAGAATCAAAATATCTTCTTTATACCAGATCAGCATCTTGGATCGTATGTAAAAAAACAAGTTCCAGAAAAAAATATTATTTTAAATGATGGCTATTGTATCACGCACCATGCGATGACTAAAGAGGCTGCATTATCTGCCAAAAAACAACATCCTGAAGCATTGCTACTGGTACATCCAGAATGTAAAGAAGAAGTGGTGCAGTTGGCAGATTATGCTGGCAGCACAGCTGGTATTATCAATTTCGCAAAAAGCAGTATGAACAAGGAGTTTATCATTGGTACTGAACTTGGTGTTTTATGTGAACTAAAAAAACAGTGTCCGGATAAGACCTTCTATCCAATGTCTGAAGAATTGATTTGCTCCAATATGAAAAAAATATTGGTTGAAAAAGTTCGAGATTGTCTAAAAGAGGAAAACAATGAAATAATTTTAGATGAAAATATGATGATCAATGCGAACAAACCACTGGAAAAAATGTTGGAGCTGGCATCATGAAACGAATTGATACAGATATCTTGATCGTAGGAACAGGAGCTGCAGGATTGTTTGCGGCATTACATGCAGATCCGGATAAAAAAGTTTTAATGATCACAAAAGTTGCAAAGGACAAGAGCGATTCCTATTTAGCACAAGGTGGAATATGTGTTTTAAAGGATGAAAGCGATTATGATAGTTTTTTTGAGGATACGATGAAAGCAGGTCATTATGAAAATCGTAGGGAATCCGTTGATATCATGATTCGCTCGAGTAAAGAAACAATCAATGAACTTATAGGATATGGTGTTGAATTTACGAAAAAAGGCGATCATTTTGACTATACTAGAGAAGGATGTCACTCTAAACCTAGAATCTTATATCATGAAGACATTACAGGAAAAGAAATCACTTCAAAGCTTTTAGCCGAGGTATTAACGCGTAAAAATATTACGATTCTTGAAAATATGCCTATGGTTGACATTTTGGAAAGAGAGAATGTTTGTTATGGGGTATTGGCAAAAAAAGACGGTGAATATTATACGATTAGGGCTAATTATACAATTTGGGCAACTGGAGGAATTGGAGGATTGTTTTGTAATTCAACAAATTATCCGCACTTACGAGCAGATGCAGTTGCGATTGCAATTCGTCATGGAGTCCAACTGGAGCATCCAGAATATATTCAATTTCATCCTACAACACTATATTCAAAAAAACATGGTAGAAGTTTTTTGATTAGTGAATCAATTCGTGGAGAAGGTGCAAAACTTTATGGGGCTGATGGTAAAAGATTTGCCAATGAAATATTGCCTCGTGATTTATTGACCAAAGAAATATTAAAACAGATGAAAAAAGACCATAAACCATTTGTTTGGCTCGATATGACTGTATTAGGAAAAGAAACGATCGTTACGCATTTCCCACATATTTATCAACACTGCCTGAATGAGGGATATGATTGTACAAAAGAGTGGATTCCTGTTGTTCCAGGTCAGCATTACTATATGGGTGGAGTATACGTGGATAAAAATTCAAAGACTTCAATGGAACGATTGTATGCAGCTGGGGAGACAAGCTGCAATGGCGTGCACGGAAAAAATCGTCTTGCTTCTAATTCTTTATTAGAAAGCCTGGTTTTTGCAAAAAGGGCAATGCAGGATATAAAAACACAGAAAGCAGTTCAATCTTCATGTGATTTAGACGATTTGGCTAAAGAAACAATTGAAAAACTACCAAAGGATTATGTGGAAACATATAAAAATATTGTTCTAAATGAGATTAAAAAGCGAAAGGAGAACCAATGAACACAATAACGATGTCAATGAATGTGGATGGATTGATCCTGCAGGCTTTGCGGGAGGATATCACAAGTGAAGATATTACAACCAATGCCATCATGAAAAAATACCAGGAAGGATCTGTGCAATTGATTTGTAAACAAGATGGTATCATTGCCGGTTTGCCTGTATTTGAAAGAGTATTCCATTTGACAGATCCTAAAACAGAGGTGTTTTTGTTTGTGGAAGATGGAGCCGAAGTTAAAAACGGTCAGCAGATCGGTGAAGTGCATGGGGATATTCGTGTGCTTTTATCTGCCGAAAGAACGGCCTTGAATTTCCTTCAAAGAATGTCAGGAATTGCGACATATACACACGAAAGTGCAAAGCTTTTAGAGGGTACAAAAACAAAATTACTGGATACAAGAAAAACAACACCAAATATGCGTGTGTTTGAAAAGTATGCAGTAAAAGTTGGTGGTGGATATAATCATCGCTATAACCTTTCAGATGGAGTTTTATTAAAAGATAATCATATTGCAGCTGCAGGAGGCATTACACAGGCAATCAATTTGGCTAAAGAATATGCATCATTTGTTCGTAAGATCGAAATTGAAGTTGAGAATATGGATATGGTCAAAGAAGCGGTTGAGGCTGGTGCAGATATTATTATGTTAGACAATATGAGCATAGATGAAATGAAAGAAGCGGTCGCATATATTAATGGCAGAGCATTGACAGAATGTAGCGGAAATGTCACAAAAGAAACAATTAAAAATCTAGCACAAATTGGAGTGGATTATATTTCCAGCGGTGCATTGACACATTCAGCTCCAATTCTGGATTTATCTTTAAAGAATTTAAAAGCGGTGTAATCATGTCCAAAAATCATCGTTTGGATATAATCGTCAAAACTTTGTGCGATTCAGATCAGCCTGTTTCTGGAACAAAACTGGCAAAAATTTGTGATGTATCGAGGCAAGTCATCGTTCAAGACATAGCTTTATTAAGGGCTAAAGATATCGATATCATTTCTACCAGTAAAGGATATATTATCTTAGATCATGATATAAAAAGAGAAATCTATGTTTGTCATACAGATGAGATGATTGAAGATGAGTTAAATACGATAGTTGATCTAGGTGGAAAAGTAGAGAATGTTTTCGTGGATCATGCGATCTATGGAAGAATTGAAGCAAACCTGAATATTCATTCGCGAAAAGATGTTAAAAATTTTGTGAACGAAACCGCATTGAAAAAAATTAAACCTTTGACAGAGCTTACTGGTGGTAAACATGGTCATTTGGTTTGTGCCTCTAGTGAATTTATTTTAGATGAGATAGAAGAAGCCTTGGCTAAGATGAATATTTTGTCAAAAAAGGATGAGTGATTGTCTAGTTGTGTTATAATCATTCAAAGGATGTGATTATATGCAACCACCAGTATTTGATAAATTTCAAAATGAAGATCGTGATTTTAAATCAATAGGAAAAAGTTTATGGGTGTATTTTGCCGTAATGCTTGCCATTACTATGCCTTTTTCCTATATAGATAATGGATTGTCGGCTATTATTTCCATTATTACAATTTTGATCACGATCTTTTATTGTAAGCGAAAAACTAAAATACAAATACCAGGCTCTATATATGATTTGAATTGCTCTGTAAAAGAGCTGGGTAAGTATTTTATCTTGATGACCGGATTCTCCATGGCTGCAATCTTGTTTATCAGCATTATCAGTACAGTATTCACCACGATTACAAATTTAGATATTCCTCAGGCAGATTTTACGTTTGATTTTAACTCTTTGTCAGGTTGGCTTTTTTTGTTCTATGTTTGTTTGATTGGACCAATCTTTGAAGAAGTCTTATTTCGTGGAGCAATCTTAAGAACACTTAATAGATATAATCGCTATTTTGCCATTATTGCCTCAGCATTGATCTTCGGCTTATTTCATCTATATTTGGAACAAGGCGCACATGCATTTGTATTAGGATTAGTGCTTGCGTATGCTTCTTTAAAAACAGATTCTTTGATGGTTCCTATTTTGTTGCATATATTTCATAATACTTTAACGACATTTACTTCATTTTCGATGTCATTGACTACAATCGATCTGTTGTTTCGCTTTGCTTGTATGATTGTCGCTTTAATTTGGTTATCAAATCATATAAAAGATCTTAAAAAAGAATATCAGGAAGACCCGATTAGCTATCCTTTTTTTTCAAGACTCTTTTTAAGATTTTCTTTTATATCCTGGTTTGTTTTGTTTATACTTGAGACAGTTGTTAGTTTTATCGTTGGTTGATTTGATTTAGAATCAACCTTTTTTTATCAAATCGTATCATTTGAAATCGCTAAACCTGTATGTTATATTTAGGGTGCTTATATAACTGACGGAAAAAGTGGAACTGACCACATGGAAGTATAAGAGTATAAATGCCGTCCGTCTGGGCAGCCATAGAAAAGACAGGAGGACAACATGAGAAAAGAGTGGCAAGGTTTCAAAGGAACAAAATGGCAGGATGAAGTGGATGTTCGTGAATTTATTCAGAACAACTATACTCCATATGATGGAGATGAAAGCTTCATGGCTGAACCAACACAAGCAACAGAAAAATTATGGGGAGCTCTTCAAAAGCTTCAAAAAGAAGAGCGTGCCAAAGGTGGCGTTTTAGATATGGAAACAGAGATTGTTTCTTCTTTGACATCTTATGGACCTGGTTATATTGATGAATCAATGAAAGATCTTGAACAGATCGTCGGCTTACAGACGGATAAACCATTAAAACGTGCTTTTATGCCTTATGGTGGAATTCGTATGAGTGAAGAGGCATGTACCACATATGGTTATAAACCAAGTGAGAAATTACATGAAATTTTTACAAAATATCATAAAACTCATAATGATGCGGTATTTAGTGCATATACGCCGGAAATGCGTGCCGCACGACGCAATAAGATCATCACAGGACTTCCAGATACATATGGGCGTGGACGTATCGTTGGAGATTATCGCCGTGTTGCACTGTATGGAATTGATTATTTGATTGAGAAAAAGGAAGAAGATCTGGCACTTTGTGGCGATGGTACAATGCTGGATCATATCATTCGTCAGCGTGAAGAATTAGCTGATCAAATCAAGGCTTTAAAAGGCATGAAAGAAATGGCTGCTGCCTATGGCTATGATATTTCTGGACCAGCTAAAAACGCCAAAGAAGCTGCACAGTGGTTATATTTTGGATATTTAGCTGCAATTAAAACACAAAACGGTGCAGCTATGAGTGTCGGACGTATTTCTACCTTCCTTGATATTTATTTTGAACGTGATCTAAAAGCAGGAATCTTAACAGAAAGTCAGGCACAGGAAATCATTGACCATATGACCATGAAGTTTAGAATGGTTAAATTTGCCCGTATTCCTAGCTATAATCAATTATTCTCTGGTGACCCGGTTTGGGCTACTTTAGATGTTGCGGGTATTGGTATGGATGGAAGACATATGGTAACTAAAACATGTTATCGTTTCCTACATACTCTTGAAAACATGGGACCTAGTCCTGAACCAAACTTGACTGTATTGTATTCATCTCACTTACCAGAAAACTTTAAAAAGTATGCAGCTAAGATCAGTGTTGCGACAAGCTCTGTTCAATATGAAAACGATGATGTAATGCGCCCAGTTTGGGGTGATGACTATGCAGTATGTTGCTGCGTAAGTGCAACACAGACTGGAAAAGAAATGCAGTTCTTTGGAGCTCGTGCAAATCTTGCGAAATGTTTGTTGTACGCAATCAATGGTGGAGTTGATGAAAAGACAAAAACACAGGTAGGGCCTGAATATAAACCAATTACAAGTGAATATTTAGACTTTGATGAAGTAATGCATAAATATGACATCATGATGGATTGGTTGTCTGGATTATATGTAAATACACTGAATTTGATTCAGTATATGCATGATAAATATTATTATGAAGCTAGCCAGATGGCTTTGATCGATACAAATGTTCGTCGTACATTTGCGACAGGTATTGCGGGATTCTCTCATGTAGTAGATTCATTATGTGCTATTAAATACGCAAAAGTGAAAACTGTACGTGATGAAGATGGCTTAGTCGTAGATTATGAGATTGAAGGAGATTTTCCTCGTTATGGAAATGATGATGATAGGGCCGATGAAATCGCAGTATGGTTGTTAAAGACATTTATGCGCAAGATTGAAAAGCATCATACATATCGTGATAGTGAACCAACAACTTCTATTTTGACAATTACATCAAATGTTGTATATGGAAAGGCAACAGGTGCTTTACCAGATGGTCGAAAAGCAGGGGAACCTTTATCACCAGGTGCAAACCCATCTTATGGTGCAGAAAAGAATGGCTTGTTGGCATCTTTAAACTCTGTAGCTAAACTTCCATATGAATATGCGCTTGATGGTATCTCAAATACGCAAACGATCAATCCTGGAGCGTTAGGGCATGACGATGAGGAAAGAGCAGAGAATTTAGTTCATGTTATGGACGGATACTTTGATCAAGGAGCACATCATTTAAATGTAAATGTATTTGGTGTTGAAAAGTTAAAAGATGCAATGGAGCATCCGGAAAAAGAAGAATATCAAAACTTTACGATTCGTGTTTCTGGATATGCGGTTAAGTTCATCGATTTAACTCGTGAGCAACAATTAGATGTTATTGCTCGTACATGTCACGATCATCTATAAAATTAAAAAGCCTGTACTCAGGCTTTTTTTAGAAAGGAAGTACTTATGACTTTAGGTTCAATTCATTCAATTGAAACTTTTGGATCTGTGGATGGGCCAGGTGTTCGTTATGTGATCTTTATGCAAGGATGCAAGATGCGTTGTCAGTTTTGTCATAATGCTGATACGTGGAAAATTCAAGAGCCTGATCAAGATCCAGAAGATGTATTAAATAAAGCTTTGCGTTATCGCCCTTATTGGAAGGAAAAAGGCGGTATTACTGTAAGTGGTGGAGAACCATTGTTACAAATTGACTTTTTGATTGAATTGTTTACTCTTGCCAAGAGAGAAGGTGTTCATACTGTTCTTGATACATGTGGGCAGCCATTTACCTATAATGAACCATTTTTTAAAAAGTTTAATCAGTTGATGGATGTGTGTGATTTAGTTTTATTGGATATCAAACATATAGATAATGCTAAACATCAATTGTTAACAGGACATACAAATCAAAATATACTGGAAATGGCAAAATATCTTTCCAAAATTAATAAACCGGTTTGGATTCGTCATGTTCTAGTTCCACAAAGAACAGATGAAGATATATTCTTAAAAGAATTATCTCAGTTCATTTCAGAGCTAAAGAATGTAGAAAGAGTGGAAGTTTTACCGTATCACACATTGGGGGCATATAAATGGCGTGAGTTAGGTCTATCGTATCCTTTAGAAGGCATTGATCCTCCAACAAAAGATAGAATAGAAAACGCAAATAAAATTTTAAAGACAGGCTGGCGATAATAAGTCAGCCTTTTCCTATCGAATGGAAATTATATACTCTAAAAAGATATTCAGTTTCTGTTATAATATCAAAGGTGATTAAATATGGCAGTTTCACAAAAATCGATGACACAAGGAACCATTTGGAAACAAATGGTTGTATTCGCATTACCAATATTTTTTAGCAATCTATTTCAACAATTATATAATGCGGCTGATTCATTAATTGTTGGTAATTTTTTAGGAAGTGAGGCCTTAGCGGCTGTAAGCTCATCAGGAAACTTAATATTTATGATGATAGGATTGTTTAATGGGATTGCCTTAGGTGCTGGAGTGGTAATTTCGCGATATTTTGGAGCGCAGGATCATGAAAATCTTCGCATTGCGATACATACAGATGTTGCTTTTGGATTGATCATGTCTGTTGTTTTGACGGTTTTAGGAGTAGTATTAGCACCATTTATATTGGAATTGATGGGCACACCAGAAACGGTCATGCCAGAATCGTTAAAATATTTTCGTGTTTATTTTGCAGGGGCTTTAGGACTTGTTATGTATAATATCTTTGTAGGAATCCTTCAATCACTAGGTGACAGCAAACATCCATTGTATTATTTGATCATTTCGAGCCTGATTAATATTGTTCTAGATTATGTGTTGATCGCATGGTTTGAAATGGGGGTCGAGGCGGCAGCTTTTGCGACTATTCTTTCTCAGTTTGTAAGTGCATTTTTATGTATGCGCCTGTTGCACAAAAGTCAGGAAAGCTATCAGCTTTCATTTCGTGAAGTTCGAATTAATAAGGAAATGTTGAAAGAAATATTGCGCAATGGAATTCCAAGTGGAATACAGAATTCGATTACCGGGGTAGCTAATGTCGTAGTTCAATCCAATATTAATGTTTTTGGAGCAATGGCCATGGCTGGTTGTGGAGCGTATTCAAAAATTGAAGGTTTTGCCTTTTTACCGATTATGAGTTTTAATAACGCAATTACGACATTTGTTGGTCAAAATTTGGGAGCCAGACAAGAAAAGCGTGCCCAAAAAGGAGCAATTTTTGGAATTGTATGCAGTGTTGTGATTGCTGAAATGATAGGAATAGGGACAGTATTGTTCGCTAATCAATTGATTCTATTATTTGATAATAATCCAGAGGTAATATCATTTGGTGTTGCTAGATCTCAGATTGCAGGCTTTTTCTTCTGTTTGTTAGCTTTTACACATGCGATATCGGCGGTAAAACGAGGTGCGGGGCAACCTATGATCCCTATGATGGTAATGATCGTATCTTGGTGCATTATTCGAGTTGTTTTCTTAAGTGTGACTGGATATTTGTTCCATAATATACAATTTGTTTATTGGGTCTATCCTCTTACTTGGGGATTGTCCTCTCTATATTATGTTTATGATATCATTAAACATAGAGAATTATTTTAAAAGACGAATTATTCGTCTTTTTTTGTAAAAGAAAAGAGGTACGATATCGTACCTCTTTATGCTTAGAATAAATTTAATAATTGTTGAATCAGTTTTCTTGGATCCCAGCTTAAGATAGCGGCAATATTTTGTGTCTGTGTACCAGCATTGCCACCTTGGTTTTCATTTCCGGAACCACCCTGGTTTCCACCATTACCGGTATCTCCTCCGGTTCCTCCACCTGGATTTGGTGGATATGTACATGTTGTGCCATCCCAAGTACCACCTTGAGCAATACATTCTTCTTCAGGAGTTGGAGGATATGTGCATGCTGTACCATCCCAAGTACCGCCATTGGCGATACATTCTTCTTCAGGAGTTGGAGTTTCAGGTTCTTCTTCCTCTTCTTTTACACAAGTAGAGCTTTCTGCATCCCAAGTACCGCCTTCAGCTTCACAAGCTTGTTGTTCTTCAGATGTATCATCTTCATCGTCATCTGTTGAAGATGTATCTGGATCTCCTTTGCTAGCAAATTCAGTCTTGATATAACCACCTTTATAATCAGTGATTCCATCTGGGCGAGGGATATCAACATATTGTTCTCTAGAACTCATGTAATCTAATAAGTAATCAGTGATTTCAAAGGCCATATTGTAATATATGATCTGGTTAACTGGTATATAGTAACCTTGCTGTTCATATTGAGTTAAGTAACCAGACCAGCAGGCGACAGTGTATGCACTCGAATATCCAACTGACCATTCATCACGAGTTGCAGCTTGAGGAATACCGTATTCCAATCCGTAAATTCCCCAGTCGGATGTACCAGATTTACCATAGATTGGATAAGAAGATGAAGCTAACTGATCATTCATCATTCCATAGTTTCCATTGACTACGTCATATAATAATTGAGACATCATCCATGCGGCTTGTTCTGAAATTACTTGAATAGGTTCTAAATTCGGAGTGACTTCAGAATTATCATTACGGTATACGATCTTACGAATCGTATGATCTTCGATTCGTTTTCCACCATTGGCAAATATCGTATATGCACTTGCCTGTTCTCTTGAAGAGGCCTGCATATCAGCACCACCGATACAATATTGTTCAACGAAAGCTTCTGCAACATCATCGGTATATCCCAAATTCTTACAATATTCAATCCAGTAATCATAACCTGTCTGATCAACGAGATCGATCATGGCTTGAGCAGCCGGTGTATTTTTAGAAACTCCTAAGGCTCTGGCCAATGACATTTTCCCATCGTATTTACCATCGGAGTTACCTAAATTAGTTCCTGATTTAAAGTAATCTTTTGCGGAGTCATTTACTGTATGCACTGTAGACCAACCTAAAATATCGAAAGTCGATGCATAGGCTAATAATGGTTTCATAGATGAACCAGGTGAACGTTGCATAATTGAACTATCTTTACGATCAGCTGATGTAGAATCATAGAAACGACCTGGACCGACTGCCAAGACTTCACCAGTGTCATTATCTACAACCGTGAAACCTACATCAAACGCTTCATCTGGGAAGGCAAAGATTTCACCATTACAGATAGCGTTTGCCTGATTTTGAAGATCAGTATCAAGACATGTATGAATGTCCATTGGAACAATAGCTGGATCTTGTCCAGTTAAGGTTGCAGCTTCATTTAGTACTTGATCTAAGTATGCAGCATATGGATTTGAGTTTTCCTGTTCTACATACTGAAGAGAAAATGAAAGATCTGTATTTACATATAAATTGTATTCTTCTTCGGTGATGTATCCGTGTTGTAACATCATTGCCAGTGTTGTATTACGACGTTCTGTCGCAAGTTGTAAATGATTGGTATCTGGATCATTGATGTTATTGATTGGATTGTAGTAGTCAGGCGCATTGATTGCTCCGGCTAAAAATGCAGCTTCACCGACATTCAATTGAGAAACATCTTTATTGAAATAATAATTGGCTGCTTTTTGTATACCTCGAGTATTACCACCTGAACCAAACCAGATTCGATTTACATAGAATTCAAAGATAGCTTCTTTATCAATCGTCTGCTCTGCAATCAAAGATAGATAAATCTCTTGAACCTTTAATTTGATTTGATCTACTGTTGTATAGCTTCCAGATTCTTTTAACTGTTCTTCTTTTTGTTTTGTGAAAGCATTGTCAATCATCTGCATGGTCAATGTTGAACCACCCTGTGAGAAGTCTCCAGTTCTTAGGTTGGTTAAGGCAGCGGCCATAAAACGAGGAAGGTCAAATCCATTATGTTCAAAGAAACGAGAATCTTCAATAGCTAAAAAGGCATCAATTACAGACTGTGGTATTTGTTCATAAGATACATCTTCACGAATTTCAGAACCTAATTCTGTCCATAAGTTTCCATTTCCGTCAAATATTCGCGTGTTTTGTGTTGTGACAAGTCCGTCCTGATTAAAACGCATACCATCTGGATCATTGACAATATTAACAAGGATAAAGAATACAGATATGCATCCTACCAAAAAAACTGTCAGGACCCCAATAGCGAGTTTATTCCAAATATCCAGTTTTCTTCGCCCTTTTGGTTTAGGACTTTTTGGTGGCTTGGAATCTGAACTTGTATTATTCTTGAGTTTTGACATTAGTTTTGCCATGAATTCAATCCTCCTTAAAATATTTTGCATCCACTTCTTTTAGGTACGCTAATCGTGGACGCAGTCCTTCTTTGATCAGTTGACCATTTTCTAAAAACCATTTATATGGAATAAAGCTTTTTGTCGTCTGATGATATTCTTTGATAAGCAATGGAGCATCGACTAAAAAAGTTTGGTGATAATATGAAAAACGAATGATAAAGAAACCAATTCCTTTGTGGAGCTTGACTTTTTCTAGATGCTCGATTTGATGATCATGGATCATCATTTTTGGGAATCCAGTTTTATTTTTCGTTTCCTTTGCTTCAAAGTCGATATAACATCCCCTATATACCCCATTGTAATCTGTAGTAGAAGGAGTTTTATAATAAGCTTCTACAATCTTAGCCTTATTTCTAGCCGGGTAATCCACTCGAACCACTTGTATAGGTGTTGGTTTCTTATATATCAGCGCAATATCACAAGCTCTATAATACTTGTTTGAATCATTGATATCTGATTCAAGACTCATTCCTCGTTGTGAATAAGTCGTGCTGGACTGTGATAAATTAACCGGTGAAATAGCGGTAGGATATTTTATCGTGCTCATCGAAAATATTATATATGAAAAGATAAGAACATTCAAATTTGCGATTGATTTTTTAGTCCAAAGACGGCATAATGTATAGAGAATTGGGGGAACGAATTATGGCAAAAGATACAAATTTGACAGCTCAAGTTATTTATGAAAAAGAATTTCATGTAGATATTAAAGGATATGCGCCTGCAGAAGTAGATGAATTTCTAGATCAGATCATTGAAGATTATCAGATATATGATGAAAAAATTGAAGAATTAGGACAGGCTTTGACCCGTTATGAAGAGAAAATTAAAGAACTTTCTCAACAAATTTTCACTCTTCAGACAGAAAATCAAAACTTGAACGAAAAAGTTAATGCTGACTTTGTGAATGGTAACAGCGATATGGTAGACGTTTTAAAACGTATCGCACGTTTAGAAAAAGCTGTATTTAATCAGTAAGAGAAGATGACTCTGGGTCTAGACAGTCGCTGGCGTTAAGCTAGAGGAAAGTCCATGCTCGCACGATCTGTGATGATCGTAGTGTTTGTGCTAGATGAATTAATAAGTCTAGGCAGGTCCCAACCTGACGGCCGTCGATTTTCCTAAGGGAAACTACGGAAATAGACTATAAAAGTGCCACAGAGACGAGTCAATATGGAAACATATTGAGTGGAACGGGTAAACCCCGCAAGCGAGAAACCCAAATTTGGTAGGGGAGTCAGCCGGATTGAAACGAAATGAAGGCTGGATAACGAAAGTTATAGATAAATGACTGTCACTGACTTGTCAGAACAGAACATGGCTTATTGATCCAGATGTTAAGCAGGTGTAAAATCCTGCTTTTTTTCTCGTATTTTTAAAATTATGTGATACAATACCTGAGGAAAGAAAGTAGGTGGAATGATGTCTCCAGATCCGAGTGAATATTATTCGAATAGTTTTGACAAATGCGGAGGCATCGTTAAACAGTAGCCTCCGTCTATAAAGGAGGGGTACTGTGTTAGAATTCTACAAAACATTTGAAGATGGTACACGCAAGATTGATGCAGCTGAACCAGGTTGCTGGATCAATGCGGTAGCACCCACAGAAGAAGAAAGAAATTATCTAATTGAAGAAATTGGAGTTTTGCCGGAATTTGTAAAATCTTCTTTGGATGAAGAAGAAAGTTCACATATCGATTACGATGATGATTTTAGACAGACACTGGTCATTGTCGACTATCCAAGTGCCGATGATGAGCAGACCGGAGAAGATTTTACAACTTTGCAATATACGACCTTGCCATTAGGTGTTGTGATTTTAAAAGGATATATTGTAACAATTTCTCTACATGAAAATTACAATATAGAAGATATGGCTCAGCAGCGAATCAAAGGAATTGATACTCGTTTAAAAACACGTTTCTTGTTGTTACTTGTCTTGCGCATATCACAACGCTATTTAATTTACTTAAGACAAATTGATCGCTTATCTTCAAGAACAGAAATGCGTTTACATCAGTCCATGCAAAATAAAGAATTGATTCAGATGTTAGGGTTGGAAAAATCTTTAGTATATTTTTCAACATCTTTAAAATCTGTTGAGATTACTTTAAATAAGATCATGCGAGGAAAACAAATTAAACTATATGAAGAAGATGAGGATTTGTTGGAAGATGTAATGATCGAGGTACATCAGGCCATTGAGATGTGTAACATTTATTCAAATATCTTGTCTGGTACGATGGATGCCTTTGCGAGCGTGATTTCTAATAACTTGAACATCGTAATGAAAGTTTTAACCGTTATCACGATCGTAATGTCAATTCCAAATATTATCTTCAGTTTTTATGGAATGAATGTTGATGGACTTCCATTTGCTTCAAGTATCTGGATTCCAATTGGTATTGCCGTTGTTGCATGTGCGATCGCAACGTATATCTTTTCTAAAAAAGATATGTTTCATTGATATAGAAAAATAGAGTCTAAGAGCTCAGTAGATCTAATATCTATTTTGAGTCAAGACTCTTTTTTTCATCGCTATATTCGAAATGAATTGTTTTTTTATTAGAAGCACAAAACAATTTAAAAGTTATAACATTTACTTTCTTTTTTTTGTGGCTGTGCTATGCTTGAAGCAAGGAAGTGATATCATGCAATTATCAATAATTACCGATCAAATCAATCAGGATTTTGAAACAGCTTTACAAATCATTCATGAACACGGTTATAAGTATATCGAAATCCATAATGTTTTTTCAAAATCTATCGAAGAGTGTAACGACAAAGAAGTAAAAAAAATTAAAGAATTAGTTCAACGTTATGAAGTAAAAGTAACGAACATAGCGAGTACTATCTTTTTCTTGTGTCCTTTATACGAAAATGATCAAATTACTTTGTTCAATCCTGAGTTTTATTCGATTAAAGGAAATGTTCACACGCATTTAAGGTATCTAGAAAATGCTTGTAAAATTGCTCTAGAACTTGACTGTAAACGAATTCGTGTATTTCCATTCCGTTGGCCAGATAATAGAAAACCGCCTTTTGGCACAAAAGAAGATATGGAAATTATCTTGAATAACCTATTGTTGGCAGAAAAAATTGCTCGTAATTATGGGATTACGCTTGTCTTAGAGAATTGTCCATATTCGCATCTACCAAAGGGGAAGATGACCTTACAATTGGTTCAACAGATCAATAGTCCTTATCTCAAGCTTTTGTGGGATCCAGCCAATTCATATCGCGCCTTTAAACAAAATGTGCCATTAGAATATCTGGGGATAACACTGATTGAAGAATTAAAAGAAGTTTATCCTTACATCGATCATATTCATGTCAAAGATTATCATTATGTAGAAGGATTTAAAAAACCGTTTGTGCATAAACCAATCTATGATGGGGATATTGATTATGATTCTATCTTTGCCTACCTAAAAGAACAAGGCTATGATAAAGCACTGTCCTTAGAGCCAGAAGTTAGTCATAAAGAAGCCTTGTTATGTATGAAAAGACTACAAGAAAAGACAAAATAAAAAGCAGGGATTCCTGCTTTTTATTTTATTTCTTGATGCTTGGTTCTACAGCTTTATATAGAAGAGGAACGATGATCAAACCTAAGATCAAAGTTGGAACCATGTATGTTGCCTGGTAAACGATGCTTCCCCATAAATCAACACCCCACACAACAGTTCCAGAAATGGTTGAACAAACAAAACGAATGAAGTTTGTTACCAATACACCTGTATAGAAATAACCAAAGTTTGGAAACAAACATGCGATTCCATATACACTGAATGCTAATAAATAGTCTAGTAAAAAACCTAGTAAATCAGGTGTATACATAGGTCCTGTTACAAATTGAGCGAATACGGAAACAACGGATACAAATAATCCTTTCTTCCATCCTAGATGATAACTAGCCATTAACAAAGCTAGAGTAGATACACCCAGGCTTCCTCCGTTTGGCATTTGGAAGATTCCTAATGTATTGACAAATGTGTCCAATACCATAAATAGGGCAACATAAAACGCCATCAAAACTAGATCTTTAACTGATAAATTCTTCATAAAAAAACACCTCCATGTTTGAGGCGTAAGGATCATTACAAAAATATCAAATACTTTTATAGACTCCCTACGCTAGCATTACCTAGTTCAGGTCATGAGGGACCGTTATCATAACATCTCAGCCAAAATTGGCGCCCCTGTCTTGACAGTTCTATTATAGATATTTTTTTTAATGATGCAAGTTAAAATAATAAATTTCTGGTGTAGACAACAAACGAACATTGACATTTGTACAACCAACTCCACTAGAGATAATATAATCAAAACTTAGATTTCTCGAGATGGATCGATTTAACTGGGTGGCATTTTCGATACTTCTATAACCTCCAATGATTGGATAGGTTACTTGTGTACCATGAGAATGTCCTGCAAGAGCTAAGGAAATCGGATATGAAGCAAGTGTTTCATTAACTAGCGTATCTGGATAATGACTTATCAACAGATTGTATTCATCGGAACTTAAATTAGATAACGCTTGTTCAAAGTTAGGCTGTGAAGATAAACCAATTAAACGAATTGATGCAGTGGATTGATTTCCAATTTTAACATTGATATCACTTAAGATTTCAAACTGACTATTGGAATAAATGTTATTAACCGTATTTAACATCGTTTCATCTAACTGATCTTTTTCACCAAGAACCGCAAATTTACCTAAAGGAGCATCGATTTTTGATAAATAGTTAATTAAAAGTTGATTGTTTTCATCATTGATCTGATCAGATGAATCATATAAATCGCCACCGAAGATCACAACATCTGGGGCTAGATCATAGATGGTGTTAAAGAGATTTTCCGTTCGTTCTTGATTTTGAAACTCGCCGAATTCTAAGTCTGTGAAGTAAAGGATGGATACATCATTCAAACTTATTGGGATAGCTTCATCCTGCAGAGTTTGATAAATAACGTTTAGATTATTAGGATTTACATAGATTGCCCGATACAAAGAAAAAGTGATCGATACCATGATACCGACAAGGATACTTAGAAGAATGATCAACTTTTTTTGTAGATTTGTAATTTCCATATGTTCACCCCTATGCAAAAAATTGTAACATATCAAATTGAAAAATCAAAAAAAGGATAACTTTGAAGTTACCCTATTCATGTGAAGTATTTACCTTGCGGGGTTTACGTGCTGTTTTTCGCGCGTTTTGTAATTCTTCCATCGTAGCCTTGGAATTGATGATAACAGGAATTACGATTGGATTTCGATGTGTCTTTCTATATAAGAAAGGTTCCAGTGTTGAGCGAACACAGTTTTTCAATTCAGAGAATGTAGTTTTTTCTTTCATTCTTTCCTGTAAAGAAGCATTTACGATAAATTCAGCTTCCTTGATCAATCCCTGTGAATCTTTGATGAACACAAAACCACGTGATACGATAACCGGACGCATCAAGATCTTATTGATCTTGGAATCAATGGCAATAATGACTGCTACCAATCCGTTGTCTGCCAATATGCGACGATCTTTTAAGACTGCAGTGGATAATCCACTGATGTCATTTCCATCGACATAGATATCATCTCCCTGGTATCGCCAGTCGCTTTGAAGAATTTCATGATTACGCAAAATCAAGATATCTCCATTGGCGCAAACAAAGATGTTTTCTTTAGGGATACCTACCTCCATGGCGGTTTGACGATGCTGCATCAACATTTTATATTCGCCATGTACAGGCATGAAATATCTTGGACGAATCAATTGCAGCATAAGTTTTTGTTCTTCTTTAGAAGCGTGCCCTGTTGTGTGCAGATTGTTCAAAACTGATTTTGTAAGAACGGTAGCTCCAGCACGGAACAAATTGTCTACGACTTTATTAACACTGGATGTGTTTCCTGGGATTGGATTGCTGGAGAAAACGATCGTATCACCTGGTTTTAGATGAATGTGACGATGTGTACCATTGGCAATTCGACTTAGTGCAGCCAAAGGTTCTCCCTGACTTCCTGTACAGATGATACAGATTTTATCATCTGGTGTATGTGCTAATTCATCCGGTGATAACATATCACTGTTCTTGATATGGATCGTACCCATTTTTCGTCCAATATCCACCACATTTTCCATGCTTCGACCAAACACGATAACTTTACGTTTGCATTTGACGGCTGCTTCAATGATTTGAGAAACGCGATGTACATTTGAGGCAAATGTCGCAACAATCAAGCGCTGTTTTGTTTTGCGCATGATTTCTAAGATCTCGTCTGCAACTTTCTTTTCTGAAATAGAAAAGTCTTCAACACCTGAATTGGTAGAATCCGACATTAATAAATCTGGTTTTAAAACTCCAATATGAGCCATTTTTTGATAATCGGCATTGGTTCCAACTGGAGTTAAGTCAAATTTGAAGTCACCTGTATGTACGATCGTTCCATTTGGTGTTGTGATCAATACTCCTAATGAATCTGGGATGGAGTGGATCGTATTGAAAAATCCAACGGTAAAATAACGAGTTGAAACGCGACTATCTTCGTTGATTTCAATGATTTTTGTGTTCTCTAATCCTTTATGTTCACTTAATTTTTTTTGAATTAAAGCTTTGGCAAATCGAGGTGCATAAATCGCATCGATTTGTACTTGTTTTAATAGGAATGGGATTCCTCCAATGTGGTCCTCATGTCCGTGTGTTATTACTAAAAATTTCCTTTTTTTGTTCATACGAATCAAGTGGTGATAGTCAGGAATGACATAATCGACACCCAAAAGCTCATCACCAGGAAATAAAACACCGCAGTCTACGATGCATATTTCATTCTCGTGTTCATAACAATACATGTTTTTACCAACTTCGCCTAGTCCACCTAATGCATAGATGAGGGTATCGGTTTTCTCAACATGATTTTTGGTATGATATGGTTTTCTTGAGTTCGTATGCCCTAAAACATTATTTTGTCTAGTTGGCATATTCTTCCTCTTTCTAATTCCGTTTTTCTTTTATCATTATAACAAACAAATATCTTAAAAAAAAGCAGAAGCTAAATAACTTCTGCCAACTCATCTTCTTTCCATGGATCGTTTTTATCAATGCGATCATAGAACAATATTCCAGATAAATGATCAATTTCGTGTTGTAAGGCTATCGCAAAATAACCTTCTGCGCTGATAGTTACATTATCGTCTTTGATCAAGTCATAGCCACGAACTTTGATGCGTGCATGACGGAATACGTGTCCTTCATGAACCTCTTTGACGGATAAGCATCCTTCTCCATTATCTAAGTAAGCGTTTTGTACAGATTCACTGATGATTTTAGGATTGGCAAGGGCAACTTCTTGCACATTGCCTTCTTCGTCCGGTACAACGACCGCAATTAATTTTTTAGGAACTCCTACTTGAATGGCCGCAATACCTACAGCTGGTTCTAGATTGTCTCTTTCGGCAATTTCTTCATCGGTTGAATTACGCACATATTCTAACAGTGCTTCTAAAAGCTCTTTATCTTCTTGGTTTAAGGGGAGCTCTACTTTTTCACTTTTTTGTCTAATTCTTGGATCTGTGTCCAAGATGATATTCTCACATGTAATCTTCATAATTTTTATCCTCGGACTCTATTCTAGTTTATTTTTTGATAAATGACAATTTATTTGATTATTTTTCTCATTGCTTTACACATGTGTTAAAATAGGTGCATGGCTAGAAAAAGACTCTCAAGAAAAGATAAAGCACAAAAAAAGTTAGAACAGAAAAAAAAACGTACTCAGCGATTACGTTCTTTTATTGATTTGATTATGTTGCGAAAACATAGTGATATATACATAAATGTAGCAGTCTTTGTCTTAATTTTGTTTGGAACGTTTATGATCGTTTCAACCAACGTTGGACAGACTACGACAAATTCTACGGTCGCTTTAACTACACTGATCAAACAGATTGCCTTTTTGTTTGCGGCATATTTCTGTATGTGGATCGTCAATCATGTATTCAGCTTTCGTTGGTTTAGTAAAGCAGAGATGATGTTTATATTATTTATGTCGGTATTTATGATGATGCCGTTTGCCTTTAGTGCATCTGGTGGATCTCAGGCATGGATTCGTTTACCTGGTGGTATTACGATCCAGCCAAGTGAATTTACCAAGCCGCTTTTGATCGTTTTGATTGCCTGTGCAGTTTATAAGGCAAAAAGAAATCCTAAGTTGCAGGAAAAATGGTCTAAATTATTTCGTTTTCCTATTTATGCACTTGTGTTAGATATTATCTTTTTGATTCTACAAAGAGACTTGGGAACAATGTCCATTGTTGTAATGATTTTCTTTGTTTGTATATTGATTCCAGATTACTCATCAATTCAAAGAATCCAAAAAAATCTAAAACGCCTATTTACAGTAAGTGTTTTAGGTGTGGTGGTTCTATTTGGTATTACGGATATCGGAACAGACATCATTGCCCAGACACCTTTTTCGCACGTTGCGACTCGTATTGAAAACGCAAAAAATCCATATAATGATATATATGGAGAAGGATATCAGCCAGCCAACTCTTTATACGGTATTGCATCAAGTAATATCATAGGAAAGGGAATAGGGGCTTCTGCACGTAAATATGGATATTTAACACAGGCGGATAACGACTATATCTTGGCCGTAACGATCGAAGAAACTGGTGTATTTGGATTAGGATTGATCGTACTTTTGTATGGGGTCATAATTTATCGTTTGTTTTATTATGCTTTTAAGACAAATGAAACAGTTTATAAAATTGTGCTAGTTGGAAATGCCACCTATTTGTTCATGCATTTCTTCTTGAATGTTGGTGGTGTGGCTGCCTTGATTCCATTTACCGGAGTTCCGCTACTGTTTATTAGTAGTGGTGGTTCTTCTTTGATGGCTATTTGTACGGCGATTGGTTTATCGCAACAGTGTATTTCACAAATACGAGTAAAGGAGATGAATGCCTAATGCGTATCGTTGCAGGAAAATATGGATCAAGACCTTTGAAATCATGCAAAGGCGATACGACAAGACCGACAGCAGATAAAGTGAAAGGGGCTGTTTTTTCCAGCCTTGGAGGTTCTTTTGATTCTGGAAGAATGTTGGATTGTTACAGCGGCACAGGCAATATGGCTTTAGAAGCTTTATCAAGAGGTATGAAATTTGCAACCATGGTCGAAAAAGATCGTATGGCTCTTAATGTAATTCGCGAAAATGTGAAATCTTTGCAGGAAAAGAATTGTGAAATCATATCTGGGAGCATTTTTTCTGTTATGAATCGATTGAAAGAAGCTTATGATCTAGTTTATATTGATCCTCCTTATAAAGAAGAAAAGAATGTGGAATTGATCGAAAAATTGGATCAGTTATCTTTGATAAATACAAATGGAATGGTCGTAGTGGAAAGTTTGGCTCAACAAACATTTCCAGAACAGATCGCAACACTATCAAAACAAAAAGAAAAAGTGTATGGTATTACCAAGATCACATATTATAGAAAGCAGGAACAACAATGAAAACAGCAGCCTTTTGTGGAACATTTGACCCGGTAACTTTAGGACATGTGGATTTGATTAAAAGAGCAAGTAAGATGTTTGATAAACTGGTGGTCTTTGTTTCACCTAATTCGCTGAAAACGAATACTTTTTCAAATGAACAAAAACTTGCCTGGTTAAATGAAATCACTAAGGATATGTCCAATGTCGAGTGTTATATCCAGGATGGATTGGTTGTTGAAGCTTGTCATAAAGTTGGGGCAACTGTGCTTGTCAGAGGAATTCGAAATACAGTGGATTTTGAATATGAAAAGAATATGGCTGGTATGAACGCTTTGATCGATCCAGCCATTGATACGATCTGCCTTTATACAAGAGAAGATCTGGCGCTTTGTTCCAGTACGAATGTTCGTGAATTTATAAAATATGGTTTAGATATATCGTCTTTTGTACCAGAGTGTGTGCTTAAAACGATCAAAGAGAGGGAATCAAAATGAGAACATTTACAGATTGGTTAAGAAATGAAGGCTTTAGACCAAAACGAGAAGATATTTATGAGGAAGCTTGTACACATTCAAGCTATGCCAATGAACATCCTCATGGTTGTGATAATAATGAACGTTTGGAATTCATGGGGGATGCAGTCTTGCAGATTTGGAGCGCAGATCAGTTGTTTCATATGCAGCCAAAGATGCACGAAGGGAAAATGACAACCTTACGAGCTCAGACGGTATGTGAAGCAACACTTGCAAAGTTAAATGAAGAATTAGGCTGGTATAAATTTTTGAAATTAGGAGTTGGTGAAGAAAAGAGCGGAGGTAGAAAGCGTCGTTCTTTAATGGCCGACCAGTTTGAAGCTTGTATCGGAGCAATGTATATCGATTTGGGATATGAAGCCTGTGATAAGATTTTGACCGAATATATGATGCCAGTATTTGGTAGTGAAAAAAGTGAAGATGTAACAGATTATAAGACCCATCTTCAAGAGGTGATCCAGGCTGATTCTAGAAAGACTATTCAATATAAACTTATTGAAGAACAAGGTCCAAGTAATGCGCCTACTTTTACGATGGGAGTCTATTTGGATGACATCTTGTTAGGAAAGGGAACCAGCAGCACAAAGAAAAAAGCTGAGCAGCTGGCTGCCAAAGCAGCCTTTGATAAAATGGCTAAGTAAAGGAGGAAAGTATGGCACAGGACGTAACAAAATCCTTTGAAAAACTATTACCGTCATCATTAACGGGATATTTTGATAATGCGACCTTTGTCAAAAATCCTGTTTTTCATTCGCAAAAAAAACAATTGGAACTAAACATTGAAGTAGAGAATGTACTTCCATTTTCTATATATGAAGAAGTTTTTTCTAAACTACAATTAGCTCTTCATGTTCATCTTGTATGGAATCTGCAGTCTAGAAATCCTCAAGTTTCAATGGAAGAACTTGATCTTTATGTCAATTATTTTGTAGAAAAAGTAGATGTGTTGCGATGTTTTCGTTTTCTACATCCTTATCAGGAAAATCATACTGTTTGTTTTTCAACGAAAGATCCAGAAAGACTAGCATCTTTAAATCTTTCTTTGCCTACACTAAAGGAAGAATTGAAAAAAGTTGGTATTGAGATGGATATTCTATGTAAATTGGTTGAAGATGATGAAGATATAGAAACCAATGTGATTGAAATCAAACCAATTCCTCAAAAGGTAGCGCCAGAACCAAAGCGCAATAACTATTCTTATAAAAAAGAAGAAGCGGAAATCTATAAGATTTCAGAACTTCAAGTAGGAATGCGTAATGTTGCCTTTGAAGGACATATTTTTTCTATTGATAATCGAGTCATGAAGTCAAAAAAAACATTGCAGATGTTATATATTAGTGATTATGAAGATGCGATCGTTGCCAAACGTTTTGAAGGGGCACGATGTCCTTTAGAAGAAATCGAAAAAGCAAAAAACGGACAGACCGTTCGTGTAACTGGTGAAGTTGTCTATGATTCTTTTTCCAAATGCGATGCCTTTATGATCAACAAGATGGAAGTGATTCCAGAAAAGAAACGGGTGGATAATGCCAAAGAAAAACGTATTGAATGGCATGTTCATTCCAATTTCTCAGAAATGGATGGGGTTTGTGCAATCGAAGAGTTCATTCAGACTGCATATGACTGGGGCATGGATGCGATTGGAATTTGTGACCACCAAGTCGTTCAGGCTTTTCCCATGGCACAACATAAGGTAAGTGCTTTAAATAAAGCCAATCCAAATCGCAATTTTCAAATGTTGTATGGTTGTGAAATGAGCATGGTAGATCCAGAATATAAGATCGTAACCAATAATAACCATGCCAAATTGGAAGATTGTACATTTGTGGTATTTGACCTTGAAACCACAGGTTTATCCAATCGTTTGGACAAGATCATTGAATTTGGTGCGGTCAAGATGAAAAACCGTGAAGTGATTTCACGGAAGCAGATGTTTATCAATCCAGAATGTAAATTGCCGGCACACATCATGTCTTTAACACACATTACACAAAATGATGTAGATAGTGCTAAGACGATCGAAGAGGCAATAGATGAAATATTAGAGTATTTTGAGGATGCAGTATTGGTTGCTCATAATGGAGTGTTTGACGTTGGTTTCATCAATGCAGCTTTACGTAAGTTAGGAAGAGAAGAGTTAAAGGATCCAACAATTGATACTTTGCCGCTGGCATACGCGATCCTGGACCGAAAAGGATATCGACTAGGACAGGTATGTCGTTCTTATGGGGTCAGCTATGATGGCGAAGGTGCCCATAGAGCTGATTATGATGCGGAAGTCTTATCGCAAGTAATGTGTCATATGATGAATGATCTGGGCAGTGAGACAACGATGGATACATTATGTCAGTTGCAGGATAAACCAGAAGGATTTAAGAAGAATCATCCAAATCATATTACTGTATACGCTAAAAATAAAGAAGGGTTAAAAGAACTTTTCGAATTGATTACTTTATCGCATACACGATATTTGGCTTATAATGGAAAATCAGGTGAAAATGTGGTGGCAGAGCCACGCATCATTCGCAAAGAGTTGATCGAGAAACATGCACATGGAAATCTATTGTTTGGATCTTCATGTCAAAATGGTGAGATCTTTGATTTGGCACATACGCGAAGTGAACAAGAATTGCTGGATGCGATGGATTTCTATGATTATATCGAAGTTCAACCTTTAGAATGTTATAAAAATATGATCGATCGAGGCAGTATCAAAGATGTCGATGAATTAAAAGAAATCATATGCTTTATCCTTGATGCAGCCAAGAAGAAAAATAAGATGGTCATTGCGACAAGTGATGCACACTATGTACACCCACATGAAAAACGTGTGCGTGATATTTATATCAATGCCAAAGCGATTGGAAACGCAAGGCATCCTTTATATTTCTATGATCGTGTAAAGCGTAAAGCATGCAAGGCACCGGATCAGCATTTACTGACGACAGATGAGATGTTGCAGGCATTCAGTTGGATTGGGGAAGATCTTGCATATAAGATCGTTGTTGAAAACCCAAGAGAACTTAAATCTATGATGGAACCAATTTATCCAATCAAAGATAAACTGTATCCACCTGATATTGAGGGATCCGATCAAAAATTACGTGATATTTGTTTTGAAACAGCTCATTCGATTTATGGAGATAATCTACCAGATGTAGTAGAGAAAAGATTGTCCCGTGAATTAGACAGCATTATTGGGCATGGATATTATGTTGTTTACTATATTTCGCATTTATTGGTTAAAAAGAGCAATGATGATGGATATCTAGTCGGAAGTCGTGGATCTGTTGGATCCAGTTTTGTTGCGACGATGTCCAATATTACCGAAGTAAATCCACTGACACCACATTATGTATGTCCAAAATGTCATTACTATGAATTTGTTGATGATGAAGATGTTAAATCTGGATTTGATCTTCCAGATAAAGCGTGTCCTGTATGTGGAACTATCATACGTGGTGATGGACAGGATATTCCATTTGAGACATTCCTGGGCTTTGAGGGAGATAAAGTTCCGGATATCGATTTAAACTTCTCTGGAGAATATCAGCCAACAGCTCATGCCTATACCAAGGAAGTATTCGGTGAAGATCATGTCTTTCGTGCAGGAACCGTAGGTACGGTTCAGGAAAAGACAGCTTATGGATATGTCAAGGGCTATGAAGAAGAGATGGATATTCCTGAATACAGTGAGGCAAAGCGTACAGATCTGGCAAAAGCCTGTGAAGGGGTAAAACGTACTACAGGACAACATCCAGGTGGTATCGTTGTTGTGCCATTGGATATGGATGTTCATGATTTTACTCCAGTACAATACCCAGCTAATAATCCAAATGCAGAATGGAAGACTACGCACTTTGATTTCCATCAGATTCATGACAATATCTTAAAATTTGATATTCTTGGTCACGTTGATCCAACTGCCATGAAGATGTTGGAGAGAATTACGGGTGTAGATGTAAGAAAGATTCCAATGAATGATATTGAAACGATGATGATCTTCTCATCGACAGATTCATTAAAAATTGATACGACAAAATACAATGAGGTAACCGGAGCAGCCGGAATTCCTGAATTTGGTACTCCATTTGTTCGTGGTATCCTGGAATTGACAAAACCAACGACTTTTGGAGAATTGGTCACAATTTCTGGATTGTCCCATGGTACAGATGTTTGGTTAGGAAATGCCAAAGACTTGATTGATAATGGAACATGTGTCTTAAGTGAAGTTATCGGATGTCGTGATGATATCATGGTCGATTTGATTCAATATGGATTGGAACCAAAGCTTTCTTTTACGATCATGGAGAGCGTTCGTAAAGGAAAAGGTTTAAAAAATGACTGGATCAAGGCAATGAAAGCCAGCAATGTTCCAGATTGGTTCATTGATTCCTGCCTAAAGATCAAATACATGTTCCCAAAAGCCCATGCGGTTGCCTATGTTATGATGGCGGTGCGTATTGCCTGGTTCAAGGTGCACATGCCAGTTCATTATTATTGTATGTTCTTTAGTATTCGTTGTGATGCTTATGACATTCAAACGATGATTGCCGGAGAAGAAGCAATACGTATGCGAATGAGTGATATCAAGCGCGCAAGAGAAGATAAGACCCAGAAAGTATCGGATAAAGAAAATGCGGTTTATGATACGTTAGAACTTGCCTTGGAAATGACATTGCGTGGTTTTAGATTCTCCAATGTTTCAATCAATCGTTCAGCAGCCAATGAATTTATCGTAGACCCGGATGATCCTAAAGCTATAATTCCACCATTTACAAGTCTGGATGGATTAGGTGATAACGTAGGAAAATCGGTTGTCGAGGCAAGAGAAAAACGACCATTCTTATCCAAAGAGGATGTCTTAAAAAGAACACAGCTTTCTAAGACCTTGTGTGATCGATTGGATCAAATGGGTGCTATGGAAGGATTGGACGAAGAAAACCAAATGACTCTATTCTAATAATTTTTCTATAGGTTCATCTTAATATGTTCAAGCAATGAAAGATGCAGTAGAAATCGATGGTGTCGATATGATGGGATATACAAGTTGGGGACCTATTGATCTGGTAAGTGCCTCTACCGGTGAGATGAAAAAACGCTATGGTTTTATTTATGTTGATCTAGATAATGAAGGAAAAGGAACTTTGAAGAGAACAAAGAAAAAATCATTTGCGTGGTATAAAAAGGTCATTGAGACAAATGGAGAAGATTTAAGTTATTGATACAGAGATAGAGCGGCTTAGGCTGCTCTTCTTTTTTGAATTTATGTGCGAATTGAGTATAATTAGGATATGGTTTATAAAATATTTATTGTAGAAGATGATAAAGTGATTTCACAAAAAATGGCAGAGTTTTTATCCAGCTGGAATTACCAAGTAAGGCAGGTTCATGATTTTTCTAAGATCGTGGAGGAATTTATTGCCTTTGATCCGGATCTGATCTTGATGGATATTACGCTTCCGCATCTAAATGGTTATCACTGGACCTTGGAAATTCGTAAGTTCTCAAAAGTACCAATTCTATTTGTATCTAGCGCCAACGACGATATGAACATTGTTATGGCGATATCGCAGGGAGCGGATGACTATATCACAAAACCATTTGATCTACAGGTTTTGGCTGCCAAGATCCAGGCCCTATTAAGAAGAACCTATGATTTTAATTCACAAAGTCATTTTATTGAACACAAAGGTGTTCGATTTAATGTGGAAGATAATACAGTGTCTTTTCAGGACAAGAGCATCGAATTGACCAAGAATGAAGCCAAAATCTTGAGACTCTTGTTGGAAAGAAAGAATTCGATCGTTTCTCGAGATGATTTGATGGAATACTTGTGGAAGACTGATTATTATGTGGATGAAAACGCACTCAGCGTGAATGTGAACCGTTTACGAAAGAAGTTAGAACAAATTGATGTTCGAGATTTTATCATCACAAAAAAGGGAATTGGGTATTTGGTATGATAGTGCTTCATTATTTAAAAAATAGATTATTGGCCATCATCGTGTTTTTGATGTCATTTTTGATTTTATCCTTTTTATTCTTTCTCTATCGATACGAATTAGATATGATCATTTATGCCTATATGTTGATAGGAGTATTGATCTTAGGTGTCTGTATCATTGATTTCTATCGTTATTATAAGCAGCACGAGACATTAACGACCTTACAAATCAAAAACAATGTATCTTTATCTCCTTTTATTTTGGATACTTCTTTAAAGGGACAGGATTATAAGAAGATCTTGCAGGCTATGGATCAAGATAAACTGCGAATTATTGAAGAAAATGAAGCTAGACAAAAAGAACAGATGGACTATTTTACATTATGGGCTCATCAAGCCAAGCTTCCTATTGCAGCCATGCGCCTTTGTCTAGATACAGATCCAATTGATCAAAAGGAACTTAAGACACAGCTTTTACGCATGGAACAGTATACAGACATGGTTTTGGCTTACTTAAGAATGAACAGTACACAGACAGATTATGTTTTTCGTGAACAGGATCTAGATGATCTCATTCGTCAAGCCATTCGTCATTTTTCCAGTAAATTTATATACCGTAAGGTTATGCTGGATTTTAAAGAAACGCATACATGCGTATTAACCGATGAAAAATGGTTTGTGTTTGTATTAGAACAAATTTTATCTAATGCCTTAAAGTATACAAATCCAAAAGGGAAGATCATGATTTACTTACAAGATGAACATGAGCTTGTGATTGAAGACAATGGAATTGGTATTGAACAAAGCGATCTAAAGCGAGTCTTTGAAAGAGGATTTACCGGATACAATGGTCGTATTGATAAGAAAGCCAGTGGTCTGGGTTTATATCTTTGTAAGGAGATTTTGGATAAGCTTAATCATTCAATTGCGATTGAGTCCAAACGACATCAGGGCACTAAAGTTATCATTACATTGGACCGATATGATTTTGGTATATTAAAGGATTAAAGCTCACAATATGTGGGCTTTCTTTGTGTTTCTTTCAGAAATGTAAGATTCGCGTTTGTTTTGTAAGGAAATTCGATGGTTGTGTATTTTCTAAACATCTATACTGAAGATGTATTAAGGAGGAGACGAATTATGTCATTATTAACAGTAAATCGATTGAAGAAAGTTTATACTACAAGATTTTCGCAGAACCAGGTTCTTGCGCTATCCAATGTAAACTTCAGTATAGAAAAAGGGGAGTATGTCGCAATCATGGGAGAATCAGGATCTGGTAAAACAACGCTTTTGAATATTCTGGCTGCATTGGATAAACCAACGAGTGGTACTGTTTTATTGAATGGAAAAGATATCACCAAAATTAACGAAAAGGAAATCTGTGCTTTTCGACGAGATCATCTTGGGTTTGTTTTCCAGGATTTTAACTTATTAGATACGTTTTCCAATATGGATAATATCTTTTTACCATTGGTTCTATCTAAGAAGAAGTATCCTGAAATGAAATTGAAACTAGAACCGATTGCGCGTCAGTTAGGAATTGAGTCGATTTTAAAGAAATATCCATATGAGATTTCTGGTGGGCAGAAACAAAGAGTAGCGGTTGCCCGTGCATTGATCACACATCCAGATTTGATCCTTGCCGATGAACCAACTGGGGCTTTGGATTCTAAATCAACAGAAGAATTGCTTCGTTTATTTTCTAAAATCAATGAAAACAATCAAACGATCTTGATGGTTACACACTCAATCAAAGCAGCCAGTCATGCCCAAAGAGTGTTATTCATCAAAGATGGTGTGGTATTCCATCAAATCTATCGTGGCGATAAGAGCATGGATGAAATGTATCAAAATATCTCCGATACTTTGAGTGTGCTGGCGACGGGTGGTGCTCGCAATGAGTAAAACGTTTTACTTTCGACTGGCATTTGATAATCTAAAGAAAAATGCCAAAATGTACATACCTTTTGTCCTTTCCTGTATCTTAACGATCATGATGTATTATATGGTATTTTCTTTATCTATGAATCCCAATATGATGAACATGATTGGTGGAGATGTCATGCAGCAGATTTTAAGCCTGGGCATCTATGTTATTACGGTTTTTGCGGTAATTTTCTTATTCTACACAAATTCATTTTTAATCAAACGAAGAAAACGTGAATTTGGGCTCTTTAATATCTTAGGTATGGAAAAGAAACATCTTTCTATTGTGATTGCCTTGGAATCTATGATTGTCTTTCTTGTGTCAATGGTTCTAGGAATCGGAATAGGAATTCTTTTAGATAAAGCGTTTTATCTGTTGATTGCCAAGATGTTAAATGCATCCATTGCCTTGGGATTTTATATCTCTTATCAATCTATCGTAAATTCAATCATTTTATTCTTGATTATCTTTGTTTTAATGTATTTATTCTCTTTGATTCAGATCAATTTATCCAATCCAATTGAGTTGCTGCATGGAGATCAACATGGAGAAAAAGAACCGAAAACAAAATGGCTGTTAGCTCTTATAGGTTTGATTTGTCTAGGAACAGGATATTATATGTCAGTTTCAATCCAAGATCCAGTTACTGCTTTTGCGTTCTTTATGGTTGCGGTCATTCTAGTCGTAATTGGAACATATATGTTATTTACGGCTGGCAGTATCGTTATCTTAAAGCTCTTAAGGAAAAATAAGCGTTATTACTACAAGACGAATCATTTTATTTCTGTTTCTAACATGATTTATCGTATGAAACAAAATGCGGTTGGCTTGGGGAACATTTGTATTTTGTCTACTATGGTTTTGGTCATGTTATCAACAACAATTTCTTTATGGGTAGGAATGAACGATATCATCGAGACGCGTTTCCCTCGAGATATCACAGTATCTATTAATAGTATAGATTCTAATCAGGCTCTTTATACGATTGATGATATGAATTATGCCATTGAACAGACAGGTATTCAAACGGAAGATGAATTGGTTTACCGTACTTTATCCGTAAGTGCTTTTAACCAAGGAAATACATATACGTTTGGAAATGAGAATATGTCATTGCAGGACATTTCAAATGTAGTTGTTCTGTATTTTATAACACTTGATGACTATAACAGAACAGAAGGAACCAACGTGAGTCTTGCACCAGATGAAGTGTTGGTTTTTCCATCAGGAAAACAGTTTGATCATAAAACAATTGATATTGCCTCAAATACATTTAAGGTAAAAGGAATTCTAGATTCGATCAAAGCCGATTCCAATTACAGTGCCAATCTGCAGAACTCAATGTTTGTTGTAGTAGATTCTATGGATACTTTGTTTATGATCGATGATCTTCAAAAACAAGCGTATGGTGATAATGCAAGTTATATTCATATCAGTTATGATTTCAATTTAAGCAAATCAGAAGAAATGAGCGTTAAAGAAGCCACAGATGCCTTGATTGCCAACTATCCAGGAGATACAACTTACATGATGGTGGATACACAGGAAGGAAATTATGAAGATCTATTGTCTTTATATGCCAGCTTCTTGTTCATCGGCATCTTCTTGAGTTTTCTATTTATCATGGCCACAGTCTTGATCATGTATTATAAGCAGATCACAGAGGGATATGAAGATAAGAAACGATTTGAAATCATGCAGAAAGTAGGACTGAATAAACGTGAAGTAAAAAAGACGATCAATTCTCAAGTTTTAACTGTATTCTTTCTACCTCTTGTGGTGGCAGCGATCCATATTGTGTTTGCCTTCCCAATGATTGAAAAAATGCTGCGCTTATTGTATTTGGATAATACAAATCTTTATATTATGACTACCGTAATTTGTTTTGGAGTATTTGCCTTAGTGTATGTTTTGATTTATTTCTTGACCAGCAAGGTCTATTATGGAATTGTTCGAAACGCTATGTAAGATCATTCCAGGCGCTTTGTTCATTATTTATCTGTTCTATATTAATCATAAGGAAAGTTAAATCAATAAGCTTAAAATTCAATATTGTTTTAAATGATTCTATGCTAAAATAAGGACATTAGTGAAATAAGGAGTATAGAATTTATGAGCTTTACGATGAAACCCAAAAAGAACATATTATTTGATTTGGATGGAACATTATTGCCAATGGATATTAATGAGTTTGAAAAGGCATATTTCATGGGATTATGTGGTTGCATGATAGATCGTATCGATCCAAAAGACCTATATAAACATATTTGGGGTGGAACCAAACAAATGGTATTGAATACAGGACCTAAAACAAATATGGAAGTTTTCCGTGATTATTTCAATAATAATACAAGCTTAGATTATGATGAGTGTGAATCAATTTTTTTGGATTTCTATGCCAATGAATTTCAAAATTGTGTGAATGCATGTAAGGTTACCAATCTTAGCAAGGAAATTGTTTCGACATTACAGGAAAAAGGATATACTGTAGCAATCGCAACAAATCCAATCTTCCCTCAGATTGCCACATATTCACGCTTAAACTGGCTTCATATTGATCCAGAGAGTCTTCCTTTGGTTACAACTTTTGAAAATTCGCATTCTGCAAAGCCAAACCCAGCTTATTACAAAGAAGTTTGTGAGTCTTTAAAGGTGGCTCCAGAAGATTGCATCATGATTGGTAACGATGTTGCGGAAGATGGAATTGCCAAAAAACTTGGAATGGAAGTTATGTTGATCGAAGATTGTCTTTTAAATAAAGATAATTTACCAACAGATGATTTCCAGATGGGAAGTTTAAAAGATTTATTAGAATGGGCAAAGAGCTTGCCTGAAATTCAATAAAATGACAATATCAAAAAAGACCACGATATGAGTGTATCCAAATATTGTGGTCTTTTTTATAAAAAGAAATCATTTATTCTTTGTTATGGTTCTTTTGTGTGTTGAATTATAAAACAAATTGCCAATTCTTTTCCCAACAACCTGTTTCTGTATTCCAAAGACGTTTATAGATGTGTTCTTCAGTAGAAACATATATCCATTGCGCTTCTTTTGATGTTGGAGATAAGGAGTTGTTTAAGGCTTGTCCGTAAACTCTAGATGATATATTGAGTTCGTTTATGTTATTTTCTGTGAAATATTCTCGTTTTACCGGAGGATAATAAAAGCTTTTTAATGAAATACAATGGACACTTATAGAAGAAACAATGAGTAAGATCATTATAACGATATGCATAAAACTGTGTTTTTGAATAAGACTTAAATATTGAATTCTGCACTTCAATGCATTTATATTTGAATCAATGATATTTGTGTTGTATATACAATTTTCTTTGTTATGATTGTTTAATATCTTTCTTTGTACATCTATTAGAGTTTGTGCGTATTTCATTTTTGATATTTTATTTTTATCTTTTGTGACAAAATGATCGATACGTATTTCTAAAACGAGATTTGAGTTTTTTTGAAAAATATAAACAGGATAGAACCACCAGTAAATAATAGTTAGGATGTTAATGATAAATTTTATAAAAATGTCGTGATGATTTATATGAGCAATTTCGTGTTCTAAGATGTTTGATAATTCTTGTTTATTGAAAGTGATAGAAGGAATAAAAATTGTCTTATTAAATCCTATGAGAGATGGAGTACTCACAAACTCTGAAAGACAAACGGTATAGTTTTTTTTAGAATTTGGTAAAAAATGAGAGACAAGATGTTTGTGGGAATTCTGCACAAGGATTTTAAATTTTCTTTGAATAAAAATATTTTCTTTAATAAAAATAATGAGCTTATATATTAAACCAATGAAATATATGAATAAGAAAATGGATGTTTTGGAAATAATATTATTTAAATCGGCTTTGAGGGCATTATGAATTGGATTCATAATACTTGGTGCAATGATTGATTGATTAAAAACAAATTCAAGCGGAAAGTACATTGTTAAAATGATTATGATTATTAAGACTTCTAAAGTTTTCAATGTAAAGAGATGGTTTTTTAGTGAAAAATTTAGAAATAAAATCAAAACTGTGCTTAGACATAGAGCAATTAAAAGAGAGGATGGAGTTAATAGCATGTTAATACCCTATAATTCTTCTTTTTTTTGTTTTATTAATTGTTCCAATGCATTAAGTTCTTGAATATCATTAGTCGTTTCAATGTAGTTACTAGCTAATTCAAAACTAGTTTTTTTATTTATAAAACTAGAAATGTACTTAGTTTGAGTTAAAACTGGAACATATTTTCTCATAAAAGATTTGTTGTTTTGAACAATTTCAGCTACTTTAATATAGCCTTTTTTTAATAATCTTTGAAGGACTTGTTGCACAGTATAAATACTTATTTCTTCTTCACAAAGCTCTTTGATTTCGGCTGCCGATAAGGAATTATTGTTGTTCCATAAAATGCTCATTACTAAATTCTCTCTCTTAGTTAATTTATCTAAAAGCATATAATCACTCCTTTGAATATATAATAACAATCGATAATATATTAAGCAAATAAAATATATAAAAAAAAAGATTGCTAAAAATGGAAATCGATATATAATAAAATTGAAGATTACGTAATCATAATATTTCCTTTATTTTCATAATTAGTTATGAAAGCCTAACAAATTACATATCAAAAATAGAAAAGGAGGCGCTATATGAAACGAATTACGATTACTGGTATAGTGTTATTATCAGGCATGCTATTAATTCCAACGATGCATTTAATGGCAAATGAAAGTAGTGGTAACAATCAGGGACTTGATTTTTATGTCAATAATGTTTTTTCAGATGTGGAAGATACGAAGAAAGTTTTGGAATTGCCAAAAGGCGGTTATTTAATTGGAGAGGCTACTTTAATAACTGAAGATGGATCTAAAATAAAATACAATAGTGAAGAAGATCCTAATTCAAAAACGGTATCACAGGCAAAGATGGAATTGATTGAACGCGCAAAAACTGGACAATTATTAACAGAATGAAGAAAGAGAGTGATTATTAGAAGAAGATTTTATTTAAAAGATTATTAAGTGTGTTTCTAGCAGCTATTCTTTTAGTTCCAATATTATCTGTTCATGCAACAGAGCGAGATGGAATGACTGAAGAAAAAGCAGTAGAAATTGCGGACAATATGTTTGAAAATATTGATGCATCACAGAAAATATTAAAAACATCAGATGGTGGATATTTAATTGGGAAAGCAACCGTTACATCTGTTGATGATTATGATGAAATCATTACCACTTATGACAGTGCTATGGATCCTAACTCAATGAGTGTTGAAGAAGCTAAACAAGACGTTGTAAATTCATTAGTTCATCCAGAGGATTCATCGATACAGCCAAGATTGGCTTCACCGCCTACACAACGTTGGGTACTAGCTTTGGGTGCTGAGTATAAATCGAGCGCGTTTAGTGGATCAGGATGGAGGTTTAGTGGTTACATGTTTGCTCCTGAACCTAGTAGTGGATATTATTTGCTTTGGACAAGTTATGGAGATGATGGAAGAGTAGGAAGTTTAGATCAGGCATATGCTACGTTAAATGGTAGTCTACAGGGGGATATTATTTATAATGGTTCTCCAACTTATATTAACAAAGGTACATTATCTCATGTGTACTATACTTTTAATCCTGTAAATGGTTCGTATTATTATGTGCAAAATATTTGATGGATTAAAAAGGGGAAGAAAACATAAACTTTATAATGCTTTCTTCCTTTTCAAGTGAATAAGGAATTGATTAAATGAAAAGAATTATCTATATAATGTTATGCATTGCTTTTTTCGGAGTATCAAATTATCAAATTAAGGCAAACGATGATGTTGATTCTATTTTTTTGAATGATCAAATTGATTTAGAGGAATATATTGAAAATATGTTTTGCGAATTAGAAGATGATGACATTGTTTATCAAGTCAATCATGGTGGATATCTATTTAGTACTTCGGTAGATAGCAATCAGTTAAAAGAAGATTTTTTAAATCTAAATAAAGATGCAAAATTGACTAAAATGACTGTCAAACAGGCAAAGGAAAAAACAAAATATGAATTGATTGATGATTATTTATGCGGTCGAATTGAATTAACAAAAAATAGTGATATAAGTATTATTCAAAAAGAAACCCGATAACCTAAAATGGTTAACGGGTATTTTATTTGCCCAGGCAAAATTTAGAGAATAAAGTATCCAGTAAATCTTCGCGATGAACTTCACCAAGGATTTCTTTTAAATGATCATGTGCCATTTGAATATCAATTTCAATTAAATCCGGTTCTATAAAGTTTTCCATTGCCTCTTTTGCTCGTATCATATCCTGCTTAGCTTGGTTTAATAAACCAATTTGTCTTTCATTAGATAAAAGAGGTTCTTCTTTTAACAAGTCGTTTTGATACATGTTTTCCAAGGCTTCGATCAAGGAATGGATATCATTGTTTTGGGCACTGATCCAGATACCTTCTTTGTCTGTGTTTTGAGACAGGTCTTCTTTGTTATAGATGATCAAACGCATCTTATCATTTGTAAGCTCAAGTAATTTTTTATCTTCTTCATCTAAAGGCTTGCTGCCATCAAAGACTAATAGAACAAGTTTGGCTTGTTTTAATTTTTCCTGACTTTTTTCAATTCCTATTTGTTCTATCTTATCTTTGGCATCGCGAATTCCTGCTGTATCGATCAGGTTTAACTGTATGGAACCAATATGGATCTGTCCTTCCACGATATCACGTGTGGTGCCGGCGATATCGGTTACAATTGCCTTATCTTCTTCTAATAAAGCATTCAATAATGAACTCTTACCGACATTTGGCTTTCCAATAATGACTGTATCAATACCTTTCTTCAACAGTTGTCCTGTTTGAACACGGTTCAAAATGGTATCAATCTTGGTGAGCCATTCATTGGTTTTTGGTAGCAGATCGTGTGTTGTTAGTTGGGCAACATCATCATATTCTGGATAGTCAATATTTACTTCGATATTGGCAATGATTTCCATCAAATCATCGATTAGAGGTTGCAGCAGTTTTTTGATACTGCCTCGGATACCTCGAATCGCCATATTGGCGGCTGTATCATTGGATGCTTCAATCATATCTTGTACGGCTTCAGCTTGGGATAAATCAATTCTTCCATGATAGAAAGCTCTTTGTGTAAATTCACCGGGTTTTGCCAGCATAGCTCCATGACTTAATACGATGGATAAGATCTTACGTGTGATAAAGGTACCGCCATGACAGTTGATTTCTACGATATCCTCTCGGGTATATGTTTTTGGTGCTCTAAAGATTGAAACAAGCACTTCATCAACAGGTTGTTTGTTGTCATCCAAAATAAATCCATAATGGATGGTATGACTTTTCGTATCTAATATATTTTTTGAAAATATGCTTTGAACGATAGATATAGCTTCATCACCGCTTAAGCGAATGATAGAAATAGCACCATCCTGTAATGCAGTTGAGATGGCAGCAATTGTATGTTGAAACATTGTGTTTTCCTTCTTTCTTTTGTAAATATAGTATAATATATATACACGTGAAATGTAAGAAGGGAACAACATATGAAACAATATACTCAAGATCAAATCCATGAAGTTGCCAAAGCATTTAAAGATCATGAAATCATAGCAATTCCAACCGATACAGTATATGGAGTCGGTGTGATGTATGGTGATTTAGATGCATTGCATAATTTGAAACATGCCAAACATCGTCCAGAGACAAAACCAATTCCTATGATGGTATCAAAGCTGGAACAATTAGAAGGTATTGCCATAATTGATGAAAGAACAAAGTTGATTGCAAAACATTTTTTGCCCGGGGCTTTGACACTGGTGCTTCCAGTGGATCCAAGATTGGATAAATCCTATAATAATGGACTTGAAACAATTGCGATTCGTATTCCAGATGAAGAATTTGTCTTATCTTTGATCGATGAATTAGATACTCCATTATTAGTAACTAGTGCCAATCAATCTGGCGCGCCAACAGCTCTAAAATATGAAGATGTTTTAGAACAGTTACCAAATATTGATGGGATCGTACTAGGAAAGTGTAGAGCACTTCAGGCAAGTACGATTGTGGATTGTACTAAAGAAG
>UMAP01002324.1_pt1 | contig 57248 bp, 4 predicted proteins | sample 1963731 | NCBI WGS metagenome assembly UMAP01 (sample SAMEA4835918, study PRJEB28245) | human gut metagenome | biome: gut microbiome; material: fecal sample | place: Denmark | collected 2008 | reverse complement strand
CTTGGTAACGGTACGACAAGTAGCAGTTCCGCAGCACAGGACGTACAAAACTTGAAGGATGTTGTACAAGTTGTCGGTGCGCAAAATGGTTACTTCGGTGCAGCCGTGCGTACAGACGGAACCGTGTGGGCATGGGGTCTTAATACAAGTGGACAACTTGGTAACTCAAAGAATGAAAATTCATCAATTCCGGTAAGTGTCGGATACCCTCCGACAACGAATTTTGATGTTCAATATGCAGAAGTACAGAAGAGTGAAACAGGTACTACTGTACGCAAATATGAAGATTCTTCAATGCCGAGAAGCTTGTCGGGCGGTGAAGCAATCGCTGAAGATGAACAGCTTGTTATAGACACATCAAAGCTAATCGGTGAACAAATCTTCGGATTTAACCTTATCACTGACAAGAGTTCTTCATATTCAAATGCTGAGGATATTGAAATTTCTTCATTTGACGAGACTTTGTTTACAATCAAGAACGGCAATACAATTGTTCCAAACCAAAACGGTAAGTACGGAACAGGTGCTGTAATAATTCGTGATACAGATCCTACAAGAAACTTTGTAGGTATTATTCGTGTACAAGTTAAGCCGAAAGACGCAGTAGCAACTCCAATGGTTTCAGCTAAGCAATCGTCAACAGTAGCTCTAAAGGCAGACGGAACAGTTTGGACATGGGGTTACAATGTTGCGGGACAGCTTGGTAACAACAGTACAGCGGATTCACTTATTCCTGTACAAGTATTGGGTGGCGCTACAGGTAACCAATATCTTACAAATGTAGTACAGGTTGCAGCAGGAGGTACATTTGACGGTGGTAATCGTTACTATGCTCTTGCACTTCGTGAAAACGGAACAGTTTGGGCATGGGGTGATAACAGCTACGGTCAATTAGGTATCGGTGTAAAAGGTAACCCAACTGATTCAAGTAAAACAAGCTGTTTGACACCTATGCAGGTTGTAACAGGTGAGCAGGATAGCTCAAGCACTTATTTGGAGGATATTATCCAAATTTCAGCAGGTCCTACATTCGCAATGGCTCTTGACAGAAAAGGTAATGTTTATACTTGGGGCCTAAATAATGTAGGTCAGTTAGGTAATAACACAAATACCGGTTCAAATGCTCCTGTAAGAGTAAGCGGCGGATTGGCATATACAGTATATTTGGGCGATGTAATACAAATCGCAGCAGGCGGTGACTGGGTAAACGGCACTAACGATTTCGCTGTAGTTCTAAGAAAAGACGGAAGTGTTATGACTTGGGGTCAGAATTCTAACGGTCAGCTTGGTAATAAGTCATACACATCATCTTTAACACCGGTTCGACCTGTAGGTCTCGACGGTAATACAGACAAAGGCTTACAAAATGTGGTACAAATTACAGCCGGCGGTGTATCGGCAGGTGTTGTAACAACTGACAGAAAAGCATATACATGGGGTTATAATGCCCAAAGACAGCTTGGTGTAGATACGAGTGCAAGCACTGTAAATGTACCGACAGTTGTAAAGACAGACGCATCAACAGAGCTTAGTGACGTAGTTGAAATTGCCGCAGGTATGCAGCAAATGTCAGCTCGCGTTATTGAAGATGCATCTGCCGATCCATTCACAAAGGTATATGCATGGGGTAATAATTCATACGGACAATTAGGTCTTAACAAATCAGATGCTACATATGTATATGCAACACGTGTAGTTGGAGGCGAAACAAAGAAAGATTACCTTGAGGATACAGTAAGTCTATATGCAGGCGGATACCATATGGGTTCTGTTCAATCAGACTATTCTGTATGGGATTGGGGTTATAACGCAAACGGTCAACTTGGTGACGGTACGACTGATAGAAGAAAAGCGCCTGTTAAGGTAGTATCTGATATGGGTCAGCCACAACTTACAATCTCAACAGCAACATGGACAAACAATGGAGTTGACAATGATGTTGTAATATATTACGACACATTAAAGATGCAGAATACAAGTAAAATTGTAACTTCAATTCAAGAGGGAGATATTCTTTCGATTGATTTAAGCGGTATCAGCGGTGTATCATCATTTAACTTGTTGAGAGCGTCTGCATATACTCCTGATGATTTGACTTTTAAATCGGTTGATACAGAAGTTGCAACAGTCGATGCAAAGACAGGCGTTGTGACAGCTAAAAAGACTGGTATAACATATATTGTTGTAACGGATAAAAACGGAGCAGAAGGTTTCTTCAAACTAAACGTTGAACCGCAAGGTACAAATTATATTGCATACCCTCAAGTTCAGCCTGGTTTCTATCATACAGTAGCTCTAAAAGCAGACGGAACAGTTTGGGCATGGGGTTACAATGCACACGGTGAATTAGGTATAGGTACTGCAGGCGGTGACCATGATCATCCTGAACAGGTACTTAGAAAGGAAAATCAGTCTGATCCTGATTCAAATAATGTACCTCTTACAAATATCGTAAAAATCGCAGTCGGTGCATATCACAACCTTGCTTTAACGGCAGACGGTCAAGTTTATGCATGGGGTTGGGGTATTTATGGCTCACTTGGTGACGGTGATACTTCAGATCATAGTTCGACAGTCGCTATGAGAGTTGTCGGTACAGGTTATAGCAACAATAATACAAACACATATCTTGGCGACGGTAATGGCAGTGACTTTATCGTAGACATCGGTGCAGGCGGATACAGTAACTATGCATCATATTCAATGGCACTTGATATAAAGGGCACTCTATATACATGGGGCAGAAACTATAAGTCAGTAATAGATCCTAAGAATACAAGCGATTCATATGTAACAGGTGTACCGGTTAATATCACAAAGAATAACTCAATGCTAAACGGTGCAGTTAGAATTAATTCTGACGCAATCGGACATACCGGCAGTGTTCTTCGCAGTGACGGACAAATTGTATCTTGGGGATATAACGGATATGGCTCAGCAGGTAACGGAACAACATCTGACAGAATTACAACTACCCAAGCTGACTTAAACGGTAAGAAAGCATTGTATGCAAAACACGGTTGGCATAATGCAGTTGCAATTACAACTGACGGTTTGGTTATGATGTGGGGTTATGCAGGCTACGGTACAACAGGTCTTGGTAATTCAACTACTAATACAAAACCGACAGTTGTCGCAGATTACAGCAAACATAATTATGAGCAGGCGATTGAAATAATGTCTGCAGACAGTATTGAAATGCAAGCCGATGACAGTGATGATACTTCATTGAAAAAGGTATCTGTAAATCTTGTGATGAAGAACGGTGAAGCGTCAACGGCACTTGGTGTACTAAGTGATGAAACTCCGGCAGATGCTGACGCGTTGTATGAAGTTGAATTGCCTCTTGGTGCTGTTTCGGCAACTCCGGTTGTATTTGCGACAAGCAAGAATGCAACAGTACAATTCTATAATGTCGAAATGACTGCCCTTGACGGTACTGTCTTTACAGAGGGCGATGACACAAGCTATGCCGGTGCAAGTTTGAATACATATAATGTCGCAACATCAGGTAATGATAAGTTTGAACAACTTGTGAAAGTTCATGTCGAATCAGCAAGCGGAATAGGCGCTGATTACTTGATTAAACTTATAAATTATCCGTCAACGACAATTACAGCATCTCCGGTATTTGCAGATGCGTCATTGAGTTCGGTTGTTTTAATGACAGACGGAAGACTTTATACATCAGGTCAAGCGGGTATATATGCAACAGGACAAGGACCGAATTCTAAGTTCGGTGTAGTAGGCAATGTACTTGCAGGTGACTCGGGTGAAGAGGGTACATATCTTGAAGATGTAATTAATGCGGCAGTAACAGCTGATGAAAGACCGGGTCAATCAATGTATGCAATCAAGTCAAACGGTAGTGTTTGGGCTTGGGGAAATAATTCATACTATAAACTTGGCAACGGTTCAAATAAAGATGAGTCGACTCCTGTAAGAGTTGGTGCATCTTACCTGACAATGAGTCAATATCTATATTCATTAAAGATAAATGGCGGAAGCGTAACAATTCCGGCACCGTCAGTTGATTCGTTTAATGTATTCAACTCAAATAACGGCGGTAAGACAGATGCTAAGCTTCTATGGCAGACATATGACGGAAATAATAATATTATAACTGTAAATCCTGATACCGGTGAAATTACGCCGGTGGGTGTAGGTACAACATATGTCATAGTATCTATTGCAAACGACCCTCTAACAACAGGTCTTGTTAAGGTAGAAGTACGTCCGTCAGATTTGACGGTCGGAAAAACAAGTGTAGCATATCCGCAGGTAGCTGCAGGTACAGACTTTACTGTTGCTCTAAAGGCAGACGGAACAGTTTGGACATGGGGTCAAAATACATACGGTCAGCTTGGTAACGGTGTATCAAACGGAACAGTTGTATATCCGGAAAAGATAGACTCTTTAAGCGATATTATAAAGATTGCGGCAGCAGGTCAGACAGCGGTAGCTCTAAAGACAGACGGAACGGTTTGGACGTGGGGTAGAAATGACAACGGTCAGCTTGGCGACGGAACAACTGTAAGCTCAAATGTACCGGTACAGGTATTGAAGGGTGAACAGAACCAAGGCAATGCAGATAAGACATATCTTGAAAATATCGTTGCGATTGCCGCAGGCGGATTGAATGACGAGAAGATATTTGTTGTTGCACTTGATTCAAACGGTAACGTATATGGTTTCGGTTCAAATGAATACAGACAATTAAAGATTGCAAATGACGCAAGCTACAATACTCCTGTTGTATCTCCGGCAGTTAATGCGGTAGATGTTGCAGCAGGCAGAGGTGCAACGGTTTATACGCTTACTTCAAACGGTCTTGTATATGCATTAGGTAAGAACTATGCATATGAATACGGAACAGGCGGAACGTCAGGTTCAGTATATACATTAGTACCGCTTGATAACAGAGCAATGGCAATCGGTGCAGGTAATCAAAACGGTATAGCTGTTACATATTCTCTTGATGCTTCAAGCAAGCCTTCGACAAAGACATATGCATGGGGTAATAACGCATACTATGCAATTTCGCCGAATAATACATCAACGCTCAGAACTCCGACAGAAATGCTTGGACGTGATAATACAGCGATAATCGGCGGTGGTGACAGCATATATACAATAGATAAAGACAGCCAGCTTAAAATATCAGGTTTAGGCGACCACGGTCAACTTGCAAACGGTTCTGAAGACAACTCAACTTCAATGGTTCCGTATTCGGAATTTGCGAAGAATGACGGTACAACAGCAACTGATGCAATAGGTGCATCATCATCAAGAAACGGTGCACACTCACTATATATTGATTCAAACGGTAGCGTTTGGTCAGTTGGTGATAATACTTCTTCACAGCTTGCATTGCAAAATGCAGGCGACAAAATCAATGTTGCACAAATGATAGGTGCAGAGCCTACAATTTTAGTCAAGGAAAGAGAAATACTTGCTAAGATTGACAAGCAGCAAAACATTGGTAATATAATTGATATTAAGGGTTCATTTAACCTATTCTCATCAGCTGATGCGGCAGCTACATACAGTCAGGAATTTGACGTATGGGACAGCAATGTTGCAACGGTTGATTCAAACGGTACAGTAACAGGTAAAACTGTCGGACAGACATATGTTCAAATTAAGATTAAAGACAGTACAGATAATGTAATTAATACTCTTTATGTCTTAGTTTCAGTAGTGCCTGATAAAGACGAATACGTAACATATCCAATGGTAGAGGCAGGTCAAACATTTACTGTAGCTCTAAAGGCAAACGGAACAGTTTGGTCATGGGGTAATAATGCTTCAGGTCAACTTGGCCTTGGATACACAGGCGGTATGGAAACAGAACCTCGAAAGGTTATGTCAAATATTAAAAAGATTGCTGTAGGCGATAATTTCGTAATGGCGCTTGATTTTGACGGACATCTTTGGACATGGGGTGTAAATAATTATGGACAGCTTGGTCAAGGCTTGGTAACAAGCGTTCAGCTTAATACTCCTCAAATGATTCAGTCATTTGTAAATAACGGTTTGCTTGTAACTGATATTTCAGTCGGCGGTTCAGGTGTAGATGAATTTGCACTTGCAATTACAGATACAATGGACGTATATGGCTGGGGTAAGAATTACAACGGACAAATCAAGAGCGGTAGTGCAGGTTATATCCTTTCACCGATATATACAGGTGTATCAAGAGCAATAGCAATAGCAGGCGGCAGAAATGCTACAAGCTATTCTCTTGCAGAATCAGGCAGAGTATATGCTTGGGGTTATAACGGCAGTATTGAACACGGTACAAGTAAGCTTTCTACAAGTGTAGTAGCAAAATCTCAAGTTTCTATTGATGATAAAGTTGTAGCAATCGCTGCGGGTTACGGCAGTGGATTTGCAATTACCGAAAACAAGGAAACATATGTTTGGGGTAAAGGTGTAGACAGTCAGCTTGGTGTTGTTAATTCAGACGGCTTGCCAAGAAAGAATAACAATATAGATAATGTAATCCGTATCAGCGGAGCAAGAGCTACATTTGCAATTAAGGAAAACGGTAAGGAACTTCTTGCAACAGGTAAGAACGATTACGGAATGCTTGGCGTAGGTTCTACAAATCTGTCAGAAAGCAAGTTTACAAACGTTAAAGACGAAAACGGTACTAATAATCTTGACAGAGTAATCTGGGCAGATGCAAGTAACAACGGCAATCATTCTGCAGTTATAAAAACAGACGGTGACGTATATGCTTGGGGTCTTGGTACTCAAGGTCAAATCGGTAACGGCGGTTTTGATAACAGCAATTATCCTACAGCTGTCGGTACTAAAAAGATTAAGCTTACCGGTATAACAAATAATGAAATTACAACATATGAAGGTGCTCCTTCAAGAAGCTTTGTACCGAGTATTGTTTCGGGCTTTAACGTATTTGAAGACCATATCACAGATATAGGTACATTTAGAATTGCATCCACAGATACAAATGTTGTTACAGTCGGACTTAATAATCAGCTTTCGTTTGTTGGCGTAGGTAAGGCAAACATTGTAGTTGCAGATAAGGATACAAGCTTGTATGCATTGATAGAGGTTAATGTCCTTCCTGCAGACTATCAGTCGGCAGTTGACAACGGAACAGCTGTATTCCCTAAGATTGATGCAGGGGATTACTTCTCAATCGCCCTAAAGGCAGACGGAACAGTTTGGACATGGGGTGAAAATACATACGGTGAGCTTGGTATTAATGACAAAACAGTTACTCAATCAGGAGCTCCTGTACAGGTAGTCCTTGATAACGGTTCACCTCTTGAAGATGTAATTGATATTTCGGCTAACATTTATGCAGCATATGCATTGACAAGAGATGGAAGCGTCTATGCATGGGGACGTAACTACTATGCTGCACTCGGACAAGGCACAGGCAGCGATTACTATCAATACTATCCGATAAAGGTTAAGAGTACAGATGGTAACGGTTTCTTCGGTGCAGGTCTTTCAAACAAAGCTGTTAAGATAAGAGCCGGTGTTCATAGCGCTATAGTAATCATGGATGACGGTACTGCTTATGCTTGGGGTTATAACAATTATGGTAACTTAGGTACAAACGGTGCAAATAATACATTACCGAATAAGATTATCGGTGTTAATAATGCATTTGATGCAGAAGTTGGTACTTATTCAACAGCAATTTTGAACAGAGATTCAACAGTATTCACAGTGGGTTATAACGGATACGGTGAACGCGGTGTAGGTAATACAAGTAATTCGAGTCTTGTTCAAAAGATGCAGAAGAGTGCCGACGGCGGTGAATTCAAGGGTGTTGTAAGTCTTGGCCGCGGTGACCATCATGGTGCATATGTAACATTTGAACTAAAAGACAATATAACAGATTCTACTGATGCTTTTGATAACTATGTATATTCTACAGGTATTAATACAGAAGGCATTACAGGTACAAATACAACAAACTGGACTAATGTATATCCTGTAAGAGTAACAACAGACGGAACAAATCCTTTGACGGATATTTCGCAAATTACAGCAGGTTACAGATTCCATGTTGCACTTACCAATACTGCAGATGCAAATGTATATGCATGGGGTTATAACCATGTAGGTCAATTAGGTCACGGAGTTACCGGAGGAATTTCAACACTTCCAACTTTTGTTGATAAGAATAACAGCGGAACAGAAAAACTGTCAAATATCATGATGGTTGAATCGGGCGATAATGCATCTCATGTACTTGCCGTTTCTAAGACGGGCGGAGTATATGTATGGGGTCTTAACAATCAAGGTCAGCTTGGCGACCAAACGACGGATAACAGTCCTTATCCGGTAGTTGTCGGCAGCAGTCCGGTTTCACTTGATTCAAAGGTTCTAAGACTTCATCCGACAGATGAAGCGGATGTAACCGCAACTTCATCGGCTACAGTATTCTCATTGTTTAATACATCAACAACAACCACAAGCGAAGTTACATGGAGAATACTAAATCCAAATATTGCAGAAATCGTATCATCAACTCCTTCAGCCGCAACAGGCGGTTTGACATCGACTACTGTAAAGGTTAGGGGACTTAAGACAGGTTCAACTGTTCTTATTGCAACAGATTCGCTTACAGGTAAGACTGTTGCAACTCATATCACGGTTTCTGAAGGATTTACAAATCCTAAGATTGCAATCGGTGACGGTTATGTAATCGCATTGAAAGCAGACGGAACAATTTGGGGTTGGGGTTCAAATACTAACGGCAGAGTAGGTATTGATACAGCAACTCCTGTAATTGCAACTCCTACAAGAATTGATCAATATATCAATCCTAATAATGACCAGAGATTTGACCTTGACGCTGAAACAATCGTTGATATTGCGGCAGGTCCGGACCATGTTCTTGCAGTAGATAAGAATGGTCAAGTCTATGCATGGGGAATGAATAACTACGGTCAGCTTGGTGTAAGCGCCTATAAATATGGCAGTGCATCATTGCCTGTATTGGTTAAGGCACTTTCAAATGTATTTGCGGTAAAGGTAGCTGCAGGTGCTGATTATTCGGTTGTTTTAACAGATAGCGGATATGTATATAGCTTCGGTAATAATACAAGAGGTCAGCTTGGAACAGCAGATGTAAACGGTTCTCAACATCCGACTCCGGTATTAATGAGAGGTGTTGGCGGTAACGGTACACTTGGCGGAGTAGTTGATATAGCAGCCGGCGCCGCACATACAATGTTACTTCTTGGTAACAAAACTATGTGGATAGTCGGTGACAATACAGAAAAACAACTTGGTGTTGACACAACAAAAGACGGTAATACATATACTGCAACTATTGTAGAAGTAGATTTACCTGTAGATGCAAATTCTTCAACCGGTGATAAAGTTGAGGCAGCCGCACTTTCGGCAGGTCCTTATAACTCAGCATTTATGACTGCTGACGGCAGAGCTTTTGTATGGGGTAATAATCAGTATTACCAAGTATTGAATGATGCCGCAGGCGAAAAAGTTTCGTTAGTATCTCAAATTAACATACCTAATGAAACAAGCGGTATTGTTGATTTACAGTTTGGCGGTTCGCGTTCTGCTCAAACGCATATAGCTGCACTTACAGATAGCGGTAAGGTTTATACTTGGGGTGCGGGCAGTCGTGGTCAGATTGGTGATAACAGCCAGACAGAAAAGGTATCTAAACCGACATATATCCCTGTAAATAACACTAATGTTTGGGGTGTTGCAGTAGGCGGAACAAATACTTCTGCAATATTAACAGACGGATATGTATATACATGGGGTGCAAGTGACCTTGGTCAAATCGGTAACGGTACAGCAGGTCAATCGTCAGATACAGAAACAAATGAACTTGTTCCTGCAAAGACAGGTGAAGATTATATTTCACTTGATGAATATTTTGTAACACTTCATGAGGGTGAAACATCAGTTATCAATCCGGTTTATAATAAGTTCTTCAATGTAATACAGAATACAGATTCAAGTGTAAACTTCAGCGCAAGTTCAATAAACGGAAACATTGCATCTGTAAGTGGCTTGACAATCAATCCTGTATCAACAGGTAAGACACAGATTATCGTATCAGGCGGCGGCAGACAGACAACTGTTGAAGTAACTGTTCTTATGAACGGCTATAAGACCCTTCCGCAGGTAGCTGCAGGTGAAGGATTTACTGTTGCACTTGATAAAGACGGTAAAGTATATACATGGGGTAAAAATGACTTAGGTCAACTTGGTGACCAAGGCAAAGAAAACAGAATTGTACCTACAGAGATTACTTTTGATTTCGCTAATCCTTCAAATTATATTACAAGAATTGAAACGGGTAACGGTCATACTGTAGCTGTTGACAATACAGGTAAAGTATGGACTTGGGGAAGAAATGACTTAGGTCAGCTTGGAAACGGTACACGTAACAATTCTAATAAACCTGTACAGGTTAATCTTCCTGACAGCACAAAGGCTGTTGAAATCGGTGTCGGCGAAACAACAAGCTATGCGCTTGATAAGGACGGACATATTTACGCATGGGGTAATATCAATAACAATACAGGTTATGGTAATAAACCTATTCAGCTTGATTTGTTCGAGAGAATGATTCAAATTTCAGGCAAATACGGTCTAAAGGCTGACGGTACAATATGGCAAATTCCTAATAAGAATGCGTCATCGGTAATAATTCAAAAAGATACTAAAGATGTACGTTTTATAAAGGTTGCATCTAATGACCACATCGGTGACGGCAGCGCAACTAATATTGATACAACTCATACTCTTCTTATAGCAAGAGACGGAGGCCTATATACATTCGGTGATAACAAGAACGGTGAACTTGGTGTCGGTGAATTGAGCGATATAAGTTCAGTTGGTACAAACGATATTCAATTTATAAGCACACTTGGCAAGGTAATTGATATTGCAGCCGGTTATCGTTACAGCGTAGCCATAACAGAAAACGGTGACGTATATGCATGGGGTATCAATGAAGAAAAGTATCAGTCAGGTCAGAAGATTAAGAAGGACTATAAGAGCCCTTCAAAGGTTGAATACATTGATTCTGCAAAGAATATTATCTTTGTTGCTGCAGGTATTAACCATACAGTAACTATTGACAGTGACGGTTATGTATGGAGTTTCGGTGCAAATGAATACAGCCAACTTGGTAATCAGGATAATGCGAATGCATATATTCCTGTAATTGCGGGTAAAATGCAACTTAGCGTTAAACCGCAGGTTATCAGATTGGATAAGGGTTCAAGCGTTAATGTTTCTGTAGGTGACACTAATAATAATGCACTTACGGTAACGATTGCCGAATATCTAAATCTATTAGGTAAGACTACATCAACCGATAACAGTTATACAGTTGAATCACTTGATACATCAGTTGTTAGGGTAGAAAGCGATGGACTTACAATAACAGGTGTTAAAGACGGTAAAGCAATCTTGAAGGTTGTTAAGACATCTTCAAACACAATCGGTTATGTAACGGTTTACGTAGGTCAAAACGGTGGTATCTACCCGATGGTAGACGGCGGCAAAGGACACAGCATCGCCCTTAAGTATGACGGTACTGTATGGACTTGGGGTCTGAATGACTCAAATCAACTTGGATATGAAACAGAAAACGGAATGTCACTTGAACCTAAGAAGGTGACGTTAGGTGCAAACAATGAACAAGCTGTTCTGATTGCGGCAGGTGATAAGTATAATCTTGCAATAGGAATGAGCAGTAAAGTTTACTCGTGGGGTAATAATAACAATGGTCAGCTTGGTAACGGTAATGATGACAGATCGGCTACCGGTATTGACACAGTTAAATACAAAGACGGTACAGATGTAGAAGGTGCAGTTGGAATTTCAACTCACGGCAATACAGCATATATCCTACTTGCAAACGGTACAGTTGCAGTATTTGGAGAAGAATACGATAATCAAAATTACGCATCAATCGTTTCAGGTTTGAATAACATTCTTCAAGTAAGCGGCAATTATGCTCTAAGTATAAGCGGTGAAGTTTGGAAGATGTCTAAGGATAACATTCCTACAAAGGTAATGGGATACAAGGACGATAACGGAAATGAACTTTCAATCTTGAAGATTGCACACGGTACGAACCATCTTCTTGCTCTTGATACTAACGGAAATGTTTGGGCATTAGGCGCAAATGAACACGGTCAACTTGGTACAAACAGCAGAACAGCAAGTACTGTTCCGGTAAAGGTTTATAAAGGCGAACAAAATTCGGGAGATTCATATCTGTCGGGAATTGTTGATATTTCAGCAAGTAAATTCGTTTCAGCCGCGATTGATGTAAATGGTGACATTTACAGATGGGGTGCAAATGAATACGGTCAGCTTGGTATTGGCAACACAACAGAGAAGTATGTACCTGCTAAGGTTATTAAATCATCAGATGATTTGAAGTTTGATCTTGTTGCAGGCGGCTCAAATCATCAGATGGCAGTCGATGAAAACGGAAACGTTTGGATTGTAGGTAGTAATGAATACGGTCAGCTAGGTGACGGTACACAAATTGATAAGAATGTACCTCTGATGGTTGGCGGTAACGAAGTTGTTATTTATGAAAACGGTACGGCTCTTTATGGCACAATCTATATGAATGTCGATGATGTTAAGGATTTGGATGCAGGATTTAATGTATTCAATCTATATCAGAGCGGCATACTTAGTATGAATGAATTTGAGTTTGTTTCAAGTGACCTTGGTGTACTTGAAATCAACAAGTCAACAGGCGTTGCAACTGCGAATAAAGCAGGTACGGCATACATTTCTGTGGCTGAAAACAAATACAGTCAAAAGAGTGCATACATAAAAGTAATCGTATCAAATAATAATGTAGGATTTGAACCTAAGGCTATAACGAAGGGTAACCATTCACTTGCTCTAAGAGCAGACGGAACTCTTTGGGCATGGGGTATAAACAAGAACGGTCAGCTTGGTACAGGCAACACAATATCTGTTGATGAACCTACTGATGTAACACCGTCAGGCGTTAAGTTTATTGATATTGCAGTCGGTGAAGAATTTGCGCTTGCCGTAGCATCAGACGGAACTGTTTACTCAACAGGTCTGAATGACTTCAGTCAGCTTGGAGTTGCATCAACAGCAATATCGGCTCGTACATCATTCGCAAAGATTGACGGACTAAGCAACATAATTAACGTTGCAGCAGGTGATGCGTTCGGTATGGCTCTTGATAAGTACGGTAATGTATGGACATGGGGCAGCAACAATAAGGGTCAACTTGGTATCGGTAATATCGGTACGGCATATGCTACTCCTCAGAGTGTATCAACAGTTGACAGTGTAACTGCTATTTCGGCAGGCAGTGAAAATGCATTGCTATTGCGTTCAAACGGAACAATTTGGGCAATGGGCGCTAATGATTCGGGACAAGGCGGAGTCGGTAATAACACAGGTGAATTGTGGTTGCCGACAGAAGTAAGAGATACCGAAGCTATAGTTGCTATAGCTGCAGGATATGACCATAGTATTGCTCTTGCATTTACATCAAGCGTTTATGCAACAGGCAGTGACCAACACGGTCAGCTTGGTAATACACCGAGTGCAACAAAAAATACATACACAAAGATTTTAACAGATGCAGTAACCATAGCAGCCGGTAATAAATACAGTACAGTTATCGGTAAGGATGGTAATATGTATGTATTCGGTCAAAATAATAAGGGTCAACTTGGTATAGGTGACACCGTTGAAAGAAATATACCTATTGCAAATGCTGTTATTGATACTATCAAGTCATCATATAACGATTTCGCAATCGCAGGTGTAAGTCTTGGTGATGAATATTCAGTATTCTATACAAGGAATGGTGACGTTTACGGTTATGGTGACTATTCACTTGGTACACCGGTTGCCAGAAACGAAACAAAGAGTTATGTTCCGGTTCTAATCGGTGAAAGAACAGAACTTATTTCTAAATATGAAATGACAATTCATGTCGGAGAAACAGCTACTCTTGACACATATTCGGGTAAGAAGTTCAACTTGATTACTGATTATGCTAATCCTGGAAGTATCTCATTTGAAAGTAAGAATACAGCTATTGCAGATGTTACGGCAGTCGGTGATGACGGCGAGATTACAGGTAATAAGATTGGTATTACTCATATCGTTGTTAAGAAGGGCAACCTTACATCAGTATGTATCGTTCATGTAATAGATAAAGACGCACAGACAGCTCCTATGATTTCAGCAGGTAACTCTCATGTTATCGCTCTTAAGTCGGACGGAACAGTTTGGGCATGGGGTAACAATGAATACGGTCAGCTTGGTGACGGCAGCGTATCTTGTGCATATGAACCTATAAATGTAACAGCATTAAACGGTAAGGATATTGTATCTGTTCACGCAGGTGAATATCATTCAATCGCACTTACTCGTGACGGTGAAGTTTATACATGGGGTCATAATGATTACGGTCAGCTTGGTTTGGGTAATGCAAGCATAGTTGTATCAACACCTCAAAAGGTAGAAAGTCTGCCTGAAATAGTATCTATCTCGGCAGGTAAACAACATACAATGGTACTTGGTGCAGACGGATATGTATATAGCTTTGGTGACAACAGCTTAGGTCAGCTTGGTGCTCCTTCAAAGGATACAAGCAAGAGATCAAGCACTCCGGTTGTAGCACAAGGCTTGAACAAAGTTATCAGCATTAGTATCGGTGCAGGCGGTAGCGCAACAAAGGCAGTACGTTATGACGGTACACTTTGGGGTTGGGGTGAAAACTCGAATCACCAAATTAATAATACCAATAATCGTTACTATTCGTACCCTGTAAAGATAGACCTTGGTGATGAATTTAACGGTCATATTTTAAAAACGTATGATGGTTTATATCACGTTGTTGCAATGCTTGATAACGGCAGAATTATATCGTGGGGCGCTAACAGCGAAGGTCAGCTTGGACAAGGTATTGACGAAAGCGGAAGCTTGTTATACTACGCTCCTGACTATGTAGATGTATTTGACGGTACTAATAACTACGCAGTTGATATTTCAGTCGGTGCATTGCACAACCTTGCGATAACGGCAGACGGAAGAGTGATGAGCTGGGGTAGTGCAGACCTTGGACGTTTGGGTATCGGTAATGTAACAACATCTGATGACAAAGTATCTCCTGTAGAAGTAACTGTTGATGACGGAAGTCTGTCGGCAATTTCGGTTGCAACAGGCGGTGCAACATCATACGTTGTACTTGAAGACGGATACGTATGGAGCTTCGGTGAAAATACACACGGTCAGTTGGGTGACTCTTATGCGGGTGAAGATCCTGCACACTATAAACCTGGTACAACAAACGCATCTGATTCTAACGAATTCAGCCCTGTGCTTGTAACAGGCAGAACTATGAAGCTTATTCCTTCAAGCTTGAAACTTTATATCGGTTCCGCACCTTATCAGATGAAAGTTTCATTCAATAGATTTAACTTGATTAAAGATAATGCAACAACAGGTAACACATACAAATGGGAAATCACGAATGAAATGGATAAGGATGGAGTAACTGCTCTTATTCCTGGTTCACTTGTATCTGTAGATTCAGACGGTAAAGTAAGCGGAAAGACTAAGGAAGGTGTTGCAACGCTTGTTGTAACAGATGTAAAGACAGGTACAAAACAGACTGCATATGTAGAAGTTGCCGATGCAAGCGATAATCATGTTGAAGCAATCATATTTGATTATTCAAAACTTGATGACACAGCAACTCAAGCCGCAGTTGAAAAGGGTTATCTTGACAGTGATGAATATACAGAGATAATATCTGTTGTAGGCGATAAGTCTTATAAGCTTGTTGATCCTCTAAAGAGTGTTTATACAGGTCTTGTACAAACAACAATTCCTAATGCTACAACTGTAACGGTACACGTTAAGAGTATTGTAGACGCAGATGTTATCTATATGGTAGATAAGAACGGTCAAAATCCTGTTATGGGTACATTGTTGACAGACGCAAATATTGGTTCAAAAGACCCTAAGTTTATAGGATACTATGAATTTACAGATGTACCGATCAGTGAACTTGAAGATAATTATTACTTCGAGTTTAAGAACAGCAACACAAGCTTTGACGGAATATATAAAGCTCATACAACAAGATACTCAAATGACGGTGATTTGAGAATTGTAAAAGTTGGTGAAAACGATCCTGCTACAGATGTAGCTGATTGGGTTTATTATGACCAACCTGAAAACCATATTAAATTGAAAGATGCGGCAGTATCGGATTATGTAAGAAATGGTGTTCTGATAGGTAATACAGGTAACTATTATGCAATCATTAAGGAAACCGGCGATGCTAAGGATAGAGATATTTATATCTATAGCCAAGTTTCTCCGTCAGCTAAAATCTCTATTGCGAATGTAACTGTAAACAGCGATCATGACAAGGATAACGGTCATGACGGTTACTATGACGTACAGAAGATTACAATGTCGGCAAATGAAACATATAAGGTCATTCCTATTAGAGTAACAGCACAAGACGGAACTGTATCAAACCATTCATTGACTATTTACAGACAGTCTGAGGCAACAACAATCAAGGAAATTAAGGTAGAAATCGTTGATGCAAGCGGAAATGTGCTTAATACATATACCGCGTACCAGAAGAATCCGAGTGATACTCAGAACTACGAGGTTGTAATCCCGATTAAGGATGTTGCTAATATTAACATCATCACAACTCCTATGATCGGAGATGTCGCAAAGGTAACATACACTCCTGATGGTTTGCTAAATGCCGTAAAGGAGGCAACAACACCTGGTGAATTCACATATGACGGATTTATCCTTGATAATACAAAGACATCAGATAAGACATATATTAAATTGACAGCCGATTCGCTTGACGGTGCTCCGTACATACTTACAATTTTCAAGCTTGATGAAGAGAGTGATCCGTTTGTATCAGTTGATAACAGCGGCTATATTAACTCAACTCTTGTAAAAGAAGACGGTAATGAAAAGTTAATGTATGTATGGGCAGTTGATGACGATGCTAAGACAGCGTCTGTAACATTGACAACTGCAGTAACTAACGGACAAGTTCAAATTGAGAACGGCAACGTATATTCATATACAACAACCGAAGATGTAACCTTGAACTTTAATGACAAGGGTTATATGGATATTGCTCTAAAGGTAACAACAACATTGGGTGCGGTTAATGAATATACACTACGTATTTACAAGAAAACAGCAGATTCTCGTTTGGGAAGCCTTACTGTTGATAAGCTTGAGTACAAGCCGACAGGTATAATAATCGGTGAAAATTACAATGTTACATATGATAAGACAACCGGTAAGTATGTTGCAAAGATTAAGTATGATACTAACTATGTACAGGTTAATGCCGTAGCGGCAAGCACAAGCTCAAAGGTTGCAATTCGTCCTGATGAAGCAACTGCAAAGAGTGACTCTATGTCAGGAATGCCGTTCGACATGAGAAATGTTTCGATTACAGCAGATACAACAACACTTTATATTGCTGTAACTCCGGCAGATACATCATATTCACAGGGTGTATATCAGCTTGATATTATAAGAATGTCAGCTAATACTGCAATAAAGGTAACATATGGCGGCGAAGAACTTTCGCAGAATGCTGACGGTGAGTATGAATATACTTTGCCTGCGTCAACTGACGGAACAGATAACACAACTCAAAAACTTGTAGCAGAGGGTGTTATTGTAGACGGCGATAATGTTACAACTGATGAAAGCATTAAGCTGACAATTTCAACAAGCAGTACATTCTATGTAAATGGCGATGCAACATATACAGATGAAATGGATGTTAAAGCAACTCAGCCAAAGGCAAATGCTGTATATATCCATGTTAAGTCAGAAGACGGAACAGAAAAGACGTTTAAGGTAAATATTTTGAAATTACCTGAAACAAACGGTATAACAGCAGTAGACTTAACAGAAAATAAGGTTGCTGCAACATATAAGACTTCAATTAACACATATGAAGGTCAAGCCCCTTATTCGGAGGACGGTATTGTAATTTACGTTACAACTGCCGATGCACGTTCGCAGGTAGCAGTCGGAACACCGAATAACTTCGTAACTCCGACACCTATCAACGCTGCAGATCCTACACAGGGCGGTATTGCAAAGGTTCTTCTTCCGAAAGAACTTCTTGAAGAAGAAGCGAACGGCAGTACAACAACTAAGTTGTATGTTAAGAGAGCAGACGGTATTGTCATAGACAACAGCTCAATGAATATACCGACACTTATTATTAAATACGCATCAAATAATGTTGGTCTGTATAAGGTTGATTCAACACCTACAACAGACCCTGCAAGCCCTGACTACACAGGTAAGGTAAAGCAGATTACTGATGAAAACGGTAATATTGAGTATTATCTTGGTATTAATGCAAGTGATATTATAACAACGGGTACAGCTCTAAGCATTAATATTACTGCAGAAGCAAATAATACAAGCTCAAAGGTTGTAATTTACGACCCTGCTACAGAACAGCCTTCAACTATGACAACGGGTGCAACATATAAGGCAATCAGAGAAGTTACTCTTGACCCGTCATTGAATGATGGTCCAACTGAACTTTCAATCAGAGTAATAGCAGAAGACGGAGTTACATCAAAGGATTATAAACTTGTAATTCGCAAGAAGTCTGATAATACAGAGATTGAATTTGTAAAAGCAATCTATATTGCAAATGAAGACCCTGACTTAAGCAAGAATACCGCAGGTGAATTCTATACATATGTAGATTCGGGCAGAACAATTCTTCCTATCAGAGTAAAGGCTAAGGACAGTCAGTCAACAGTTGCAATCGAAACAACTTATAAACCGTCAGCATATGTCGGTTCAGCTGCAATAACATATTCAAACAGCAATGATGCAAGCGTTAATGTTGACCTTACAGGTATAACTGATGACGAGCTTAGAGCAGGTGTAACAATTCCTGTATATATTAAGTCAGAAGACGGAAGTCAAGTAATGACTTACTTCGTAAAGGTATCTTCTGTAGAAGGTAACCCTGAGCTTAAGAGCGTTGATGTTGTTGTAGACGGTGTTGTAAGACCTGCAAAATATGATGCAGATGATAACAGCAAGTTCGTAATTAAGATTCCTGATACAACTTCAAGAGTTGATATTATAGCAACTCCGCAAACATCGCTTGTTCAGTACGTACATATAAACGGCAGCTATGACAGCAAGGATGAAGCGACCGGAGCTGTTACTTTGAGCAATGTGGTTGTAAACAGTAAAGAAACAACTGCAACGATTGAAGTTAAGGCAAAAGACGGTACAACAAAGAGATATACTCTTGTAATTACTAAGGTTGCTGTAAACACAGACCTTATGAATGTAACTGTAAACGGTACTACAGTAAGCAATGCAAACGGTACTTACACATATCTAAAGACCGGTATTTCGAGTGATAAGACAGCTGATGTTTCAATAACAACACAAGATGCAAATTCAACTGTTAAGGTTGAAGCTATCACAAGAGATTTGACAAAGTCACCATATGGATTGTCATACAATGAAGTGGGCAGCGAGTCACAGAATGTATGGGCAAATGATGCGGTAACTCTACACAGTCAGCCGGTAAACAGATACCGTATAACAGTAACAGGACAAGACGGATTTACAACTAAAGAATACACCTTAATAATCAGAGATACAGATACAAATGCAGATGTAGAATATATTAAGGTTGGCACATATTATGCAGTTAAGGAATCATCAGACGTCAACGGTGAAACATGGGCTGTTGAAATCCCTGATACAACTAAGTTTACAAATGTAACTGTACAAGCATCTGATGAATTGGCAGAACTTACAGACATTGAGAAACTTAGACAGAATGCATATGATAATAATCCAAGCAACGTAGGATATGTAACTCAAATCGTTTCAGGTTTGGATTTACAGACAGGCGACGAGATTAGATATGTTAAGGTAGTTTCACAGGATGGCTCACTACAGAAGATGTATAAGCTTGTTATAAAGGGTACAGACGAAGCTCCTTCTGTTGAAAGCGTAACAGTAAACGGTTTGGATGCAACTGCACCGACTGATTCAGAACCAAGATATACATATCTTGAAGTACTTCCGAACGCAAGTGAAGTATTGATTGGTGTTACGGCAGCGAGCAAGAACCACTTCGTAAGCATTAACAATGGCGATATTACAGCCGGCGGTTATGCAGAGCTTAAGGTTTCGATGCCTATCTCTGTAACCGAAATGGAAGTACCGTTCAGATTGTACAGAACAGCTGACGGTGACCCTGCATATGAAAACGTTGTATATCTAAAACGTTTGAGCGATGATTATGCATTGACTGTAAAGGTTGATAACAATACTGTTAAGAAAACAAATCTTGACGGCTCATATGTATATTATGTAGACGGTACAGCAACAAGTGCAGATGTATGGGCTCTTGCATCTAACGCAAATTACCGTGTAGAAATTACAGGTAAAGACGGCGTTTCAGGCAATAACAACACAAATCCGACACTTGGCGCAACTGTTACAACAGACCTTGAAGATACTATAAACAGTAACTTCACAGAAGTAACAATCACAGTTAAATCTGATGATATTACAAATACAGCAACAGCCGAATATAAGCTATATATTTATAAGAAGAGTAACAATGCAAATATCAAGTCGGTAACTGCAAATCCAAATGACAGTGAAAACAAGGATACAGATACTACAGCAGATGACAGTGTAAACTTAGGCGGTAATATATACAATGCATATCATGTATATGTTCCTAAGTCAACTACATCGGGTTATACAGTATTTGACCTTGCAATCGAGCTTGAAGATGTAAATGCGGCAGTAACAAGCATTGATAATGCACCGTTCGCAAATACAAACGGCGGTACTGCAAAGGCAACATTTACAAAACTTACAGCCGATTACGACTTTGACGGTGACGGCACAAACGATTCATTCGTAATTCCTGTAACCGTAACATCGCAGAGCGGTGGTACAAAGGATTACTACATCATCGCAACACCTACAGATATGGATATGGAATTGACTGTAGAATACGATGACGAAAAGATTGCGAAGGAAGAGGACAAGAACGAATATATTGTATATGTTCCTACAACTTCTAACACAGCAACTATATACCTAACATCAATAAACGGTAATATTGCTGAAGTAAGAAATACAACAAATGCAAATAATATTATAACTGTTGATTCACCTGACAGAACATTGTATAGATTACAGGTTAGTAACTTGTCAGCTTTGACGGAAAGCAATCCATATACTTATGAAGTTGATGTGGCTAAATCAGGTTCAAGTTATAAGAAGACATTTAAGCTAATCATTATGCCGCAGAGTACTGATACCGATATTACAGTAACAGTAAACGGTGTAGAAGCTAACTGGGTAGCTTCAAACGGCGGTTACTATGACGGAAGTATTGAAACAACTGACGAAATAGCAAATGTTATAGTAAAGGCTAAGAATCAATTTACAAAACTTGCGATTACAGAAGATGGTGAGCCTGCACCGACGTTGGTTGATAAGGGTATAACATCTAAGGCTTATACAATCGCTCTTACAGAAGCAACTGATACAGCTAAGATATATACAATCTATGTTCAATCGCAGAATACTTCACAGCCGATTAAGACATATAAGTTACACATCACAAGAAGAAGCGGTGAAAATGATATTATCAGCATCAAGCGTGGTAATGTGGACGCTACAGAAGAACCTGTAGAAAACAGTGATGACGTTAAGTACATATTCTTCGTAGACTCAATGACAGAAGTACCTCAAATTACGATTGAAACTTCACCTAAGTCAATATTGAGAGTAGGTTACTATGATTCACAGAATAAGTGGCATAATAACGGCGATAGCAGTGCTTCAACAGCAGGCGATACAGCCGGTTGGACAACAGATAATAATTGGCAGGATACATTGCCGGCAAATGCAAACGGTGGTAAATATGTAATCGAAGTAAAGGCTGAAAACGGCTCGAAGAAGAACTATGTTCTTGAATTCAGAGAAAAGTCAGACGATACATCAATTAAGAGTATAACAACAGAAAAAGGTTTGGATGGCGAATACAATGTTGATATGTCAATGACAGTATTGTATGAAGCAAACGTTCCTGACCACGATACATTGCTTGACATACTGCTTACAGATAAGTATGCAACAATCGAATCAATACATGAAGTAGCATTGCCTGATGACAGTGAAAACATCATAGATTCGACAGGTGACATCATCACAAGAAAGAAGACCGACGAAGGTGCATTCCGATATAAGGTTGTAGGCGGTGTTCCGATTGGCGGTAAGAGATACTTGAGAATTACCGTTAAACCTCAAAATGATAAGGCAGAGTTGGTTAAGAACTACTACTTATTATTAAAGGGTGCATCAGATGACTTGTCACTTGACAATGTAAAGGTTAATGATACTGTAAATACAACTCCTATCTCAAATGGTTTGAAGTATACATTCAGTGTTCCGACAACCGTAACTGAGGCAGATGTAACAATTACAGCAAATCAATATGCTAAACTTGTCAATGTAGCAGGAAATGCACTTTCAATTCCATACATCAACGTATGGTCAGATACTTCATATACATTGTCTTCTGAAGAAGAAACAACTATAACTGTAGAAGTTCGTTCACAGTTGTATGTTGATGATGTACGTACACCAAATGCTAAGAAGACTTATACAGTAAGTATCTATAAGAGCAGTAATAACACGGAGATAGGCGAGGTTATCGTAAATGGTATCGCAGCAATCACAAGAAAGAATAATCCTACTATCTATGAGATTGCAATTCCGTCAGATCTTAACGGAGGCGATTCAAGAGCAGAAAACCCTGCAACTATCACAATACATACATCAAGCGGTATTGCAGAAATCTCAATGAAGAATGACGCAGCCGGTGTTGATGATGTAGGTTATGGTGAACTTATAACAAAGAGAACGCTTGACGCTCCTTCTGTTTCAAAGGTAAATAAGTTCGAATTTACAATTAGATCATCATCAGGCAGTGTAAAGCAGACATACACATTGTATGTATATACTGATTACGAAGACACAGATGTCAAGTCGGTTTCACTTAATAAGACTGAACTTACAGCCGGTGCCGCAACAGATGTAGATATTTCGTTATTCTCAGTTCCTGATGACCGTATCTACACAGCAGTTGTAAACAGATGTAATCCGGTTGACCTTTCAATAGTTCCTACAGGTAACATGGCAAAGGTAGAACTTACAGGATTCGGTATTGACGGTATTCTTGTAAGTGACAACTCACACGGTTATGTATTTGAAAATCTTGCACTTAACTCAGAAAATGATACAGTATTTAACTTCAGAATTATGAGTTATGACGGTAAGGTTGTAAGTGATCCATATCAAGTAATAATTAAGTATGTTGAAGATTCAGACGTAGCTCTAAAGAGTGTTGTCTTTGACGGTGTAACAGCTGAAAAGGCAGACTTTAAGTCTAATACATATCTTGTAAGAGCAGACAGTACCGTAACAAACGGCATACTTACAATAACTGCGGCAAACGAAGATGCAGTAGTTAAACTTGACAGCGATAAATCAACAAACGGTGTCTTGAACGTATCTTATAATGTTACAAAGAACGTATCTAAGGTTGACTTTACCGTTACATCTAAGGACGGTAAGGCAGAGCAAGCATACACATTGTATATTATAAGAAGCAATACGGGTGAAAAAGAAGTCTATGTCAACGGAACTAAGCTTACAAAGACAAGCGATGGTTACACTTATGAAGTACCTTACGGAGCAACTGCGGCAGATATTAAAGTTGTTGCAGACAGCGAAGTTTCAAAGGTACAGATTGGTGACAGCGAGTTTAAGGTAAGTGAAAATACTGAAACAGTAACTCTTGATTCGGGTAAGACAACAACTGTTAAATTCAAGATTTACTCATATCCGTATGACGATAACAGCTTTATTGCAGAAACAATTACACTTGTAAGACAAGACCAGTCTTTGGCACTTTCAAATGTAATGGTTCAGAGCAAGTCAGAAAGAGATTATACAAAGCTAACTCCGGATAAGTACGGAAATTATAAGACAGCTATTCCGAGCACAGATGACAGTGCAAGCATTGTAATTGCAACAAGAAGAAGCGATTCAAAACTTGGACTTATCAGAGTAACAGACACAGGTGATGTTGTTCTTGGTGAAGATCAAGGTCAATTATCAGTACCTGATATTGCAAACCTTGGAACAGTAAATAAATTCTATATTGTTGTTTCTGACGGAACAAAGACAAGCAGATATGAACTTGTAATTGTTAAGTACAGCAATAATACAAGTGTAGAAAAGGTAATCGCCGAAAGAGGTACAGAGGACGAATATGTAGCTAAAGATGCATCGTGCGGCGGCGGCTCAACTATCCTTCCTGAAGACCCTGACGGCAGTAAGGCATCACCTTACCAGATTACGACGGCCGAAGAACTTCAGGCTATGTCAGATCATCTTGATGCATACTATGTATTGATGAATGATATTGACTTAAGCGGTACTGCATGGACTCCGGTTGGTACAACTTCCAAACCGTTTACAGGTAACCTAAACGGTAACGGAAAGTCAATATCAAATCTAACAATTACAGCTACATCAAATGATACAGCATACGGCTTGTTTGGTGTAAATAAGGGTGAAGTTTATGACTTCAAACTTGAAGATGTAAATATTACATCTGTTGCAGGCACATCATATCAATATATCGGTGCCGTGGCAGGTAAGAATGAACAAAACGGTGTAATTTCAAGAGTAGCCGTAGCTTCAGGTAATATTGAATCTTCATATGCAGCCGGTGGTGTAGCAGGTGATAACCGTGGTACTATCGAAGACGCATATAATAAAGCAACAATTACATCAGGTGAGTACGCAGCAGGTATTGCAGCATTGAACCATAACGCTGTTAAGAATGTATATAATGTAGGTTCAATAAGCTCAACATCAAGTAATTTAACCGATGAACACGTAGCGTCGATTGTTGTATTGAACCTTGACAACTCAACAATAAATAATGCATATGCAGTAATGCCTAGCCAAATCTACAGCAAGGTGGGAAGCAACAGCAATGTATATAACAGTGCGTCAGTTCTTCCTGAAAAGCTTGGAGATATAGCAACATTCAATGATTGGGACTTTGCAAATACATGGGTAATCAAGACAGCTCAGTATCCTACATTCAGGAACCAATCAGCTGATGCAGATATATCAAATCTTAACATTCCTGACGGCAGCCAAGCACGTCCGTTTGAAATCACATCAGCCGCAGGATTGAAGAGCATCGGTAACGATGAGGAAAGCTTAACAAAGCATTATGTATTGAAGAATAATATTTCAATGAAGTATAATTCGGACTACATTCAAATGGATCCTATCGGTTCAGAAGATACACCATTTACAGGTAGTCTTGACGGTAACGGATTTACAATTTCCGATTTGAAGATTACATCACAGAAGAGCGTAAACGGTCAAGATTATTCAGCTTTGTTTGCTGTAAACAACGGTACTGTTAAGAACTTGAGATTTGCGGTTGCGACAATCGGTGAAAACGGAGTTGAAAATGCATCTGTTGTAGCAGGCATTAACAACGGCACAATCGAACAAGTTGCAATTGAAACGGGCGGTAAGATTACAGCTAAGAATGCAGCCGGTTTTGCAATCGAAAACAACGGTACTATTGAAAACTCATATATTACATCAACTGCACTTGTAAGCAACAATGCTTCTGCAGGTATAGTAATAAGCAATAATGCCGGTGCAACAATCGGATATGTATTCGCTAACGCAAATCTGTCAAGCTCAATGTTTGATAAAGCATCGATTGCTATTAACAGTGACGGTACAATTACACATACACACGGTGTAATGGGTGCATTGTTTGTTAAGAATGATACATCAATCGTTACGACAAATGATAATAGCAGTATTGCTGCATCTGACCTATATGTTCAGTCAATCTTTAGCGATTGGAACTTCAATGATATATGGTATATGACATCAGGCAGCTACCCAATGCTACAAGTTACAAATAAGGCTTCGTCAGTTTCTGCACAAAGCATTGACTTGTTTGCAGACGGAGAAACAACCTGCGAACATATTGTATATATCAGAGATACTAAGAATTCGGCTAATATTTACATAAAGGCTCAGAATCCTTATTCAACAATCGCAATCAGAGGCGGTTCATATACAGGTGTATTTGAAGGTGTTATAAACGGACTTATCAATGATAAGACAATAATTCCGTTTACAATTACATCAACAAGCGGTGCAAGTCAGGAACATAATCTTGTAATTATTAAAGAACCTACTTTGGCAACACTTGACAGCGTTGTTATTGATGGAACGACAGTTGCTCGTGTAAATAACACATACGTTGCAGAAATAGGTAAGTCAGCTGATTCTGTAAATGCAGAAATTACTCCTATATCAGGTACAGTTGAAGTACTTGACAAAGATAGAAATGTTGTTTCATATGAGAGCATGAACGGCTTGACATGGATTAATACAGCACTTCCTGCAAATGTCGGTACTACAACAACTTATACATTGAGAGTAACAAACGGTAATGCACTTTCAACGGTTGAATATCCGTTAATCTTGAAACCTGCTGAATATCATACAGGTTTGAAGTATGTACAGGTTGATCCGCTTACTCTTATAGGCAATGTTCTTGTAGGTTCGGGTTATACAGATGTTACAGATATAAATGAAAATGTTTATAACTATGTAATTACCAAAGACCTTGAATATATCAATATTAAGGCTGAAACCGTAAACTCTACTTCAAAGGTAAGCATTGCATCAGAGTATAATTCGGCTAATGTACAAGAAATCGAAAGATATAACCTTGATACATCAATTAAGGATATTTACATTCCGATTGACGTAACAACAGAAGAGAATGTTGTTGAACATTATGTACTTCACTTAACAAGAAAGAGTATTGATGATTCATTAAAGACTGTTAAGGTAACATACGGTAGCAATGTTTATACTCCGGCAGCTGAAAACAGAGTAATAGATGAAGAAACAGGAGCAACTGCAGATGTATATGTAGTTAAACTTGATACTCCGGGTAATGTTCCGTTTACAAATAAGACATATGTTGATATTTTGATAGAGGCTAATGATATTTATACACTTGTAAATGCAGGTAGCCCAACGGCAACAGACCCAACATCAGCTAATTCGGATAAGTGGACAGCAACTAATGTACTTCTTGACGGCGAAGAATTAACAATCTATGAAATCAAGTCAAAAGCTGCTGACTTAGAAACAATTAAGGTATCATATCTATACATCTACAAGAAGAGTGATAATGCAAACCTTAAGACATTTACCGCAACTTACGATGACGGCGGAACAAAAACAACTGTTGAAGCCGGAGAGGATACAAACGGTGAATATCAGCTATGGATTCCGTCTGATGTTACAACAGTAGATCTTGAGGCGATAGCATCAACTCTGTTGGCAGAAGTACAGATTGACGATAATACTTCGTCATTACATAATAATGTTTATAAGAACTTTACAATAACAGGTAAGAACACTATTAATGTAATGATTAAATCTTCATTAAATACTACTGCTGAGTATAAAATTAATATCAATAGATTGAATCTTGATCTTGAAGCTGTACAGGCAGGACCTTACAGCGGCGGCAACTTGTCAAATGCTCTTTGGGACAGCACAAGAAATGCATATGTTGTTCGTCTTGATCCGCAGACTGATGATTTGCCAAGTGCAATCGCATCAGTGTTGGCTAAGGATGCTAATAACTACATCAGAATAGGTCACTTGACAAGACCTGAAAAACCTACTCAGGGAAGTATGACAGATGAACAGTATGCAGCAGCACTTGCTCAATATGAGAAAGAGGTTGCAGCATATGAAACAGCCGCAGCAAACGACTATTCAGCAACCGATGCAAGCGTTGTATGGGATGGCGGATGGCGTCAGACAAGCAACCAGTCTTATAAGATTCCTCTAATCAAAAAAGACGGTGGATTTACAGTAGTTAAGATTCAGGTTGGTGTAGCTAATAACTATAAGGCTCAAGCAGATGCAACTATTGATGAAAAGATTGGTACTGTTAAGACTTATACATTCCTAATAGGTCAGAAGTATAAGAACACTGATGCAGATATTGATATTTATATTGACGGTAACTTGCTTAAAAATCCTGAAAAGGTCGGCGATGAGATTATCTATAGATACGGTATCGTGAAGGATGCAACTGTAAAGGTTGGACTTCGCATTGATGAACATGCACCAACTCCATATGATCCGACAGTATCAGTAAATTCAGTATCTGAAAACGGAATTGTAAACAGATCTGATTATAATTATCCGACAGATGGTGTACTTACAATCCCTGTAAATACGGCAAGATCAGTATCTGAAGATACTCCTGATACAAATATTACTATTGTATCAATACCTGAAGCAGGTACAGGATATACTCATCAGTATAAGGTTGTAATCTACAGATTGTCAGAAAATACAAATGTACTTCATAACAGCAGTGACAACTCAGAAACTGTTGTAAATGAAACTACAAGATATGACGGTGAAACAAGTCCAAATGTTGTAGATTATTACAAAGTAAGCGAATCAACACTTACAGTTGATGAAAACGGTAATAAGTATTTAAGAGTATATATCAAGACAGAGTATTCAAAGGCTAAGATTACTCTAAACGGTAAAATATATACCGGAATAACAGATGATGACACTGTAATAAGTGGTTCAAATGTAGTAAACGGCGGAGATATTCACGGTATTTTGATTCCTGTAAAGGATGGCGAAAGCGTTAAGGTAATTCCGTATGTAGTAACATCAGAAGACGGCAGACATACTTCAAACAATGCATTAAACGTAACAATCCAGTCGATTAATACTAATGCTGATTATGTAACGGTTAATGGTGTAGAAGCATATGGTCCGTTCACTGAGGACGATTCGGATCTGCCGTATTATAACAGCTATATTCCTTACAGTGTATATGAAAAAGCAGTTAATAATGCCGAAAAGACATCGGTTGTTGTTCAGGCGGCTGTTCAGTCGAAGGATACAACAGCAGAACTTCTATGGGAAGATGGCGACTTTGATTATCACGGAAATGATGCTAAATACAACATTCCGTTCAGAGTATCCCACTCATACTTGTTTGACGATGCAGATCCTGATATTCCTCATGTGGTTAAATTCAGAATTATCTCTGAAGCGGGTACAATGCAAGAATATGAATTGAGAGTTTATCTTGCAGATAACACAAACAGAGATGTTGAATATGATGCCGAAAGTGATAATTACAGTGTATGGGTTGGTCCTGCAGGAACAATTAACAGCATACCGCCTGCTAAGTACGATAAGAACACAGGCAGATACACTGTAGAAATTGAAACAGGTATAACATCTGTTGACATGAAGGTAATCGCAGATTATGAATATGCGGGCGTAGATATTTATGACCCATATACATCATCATATACAAATAACTATGAATTACATCAAAAACAAGTACAACTTTCAAATCTTGAACCTAACCAAAACTACACATTGTACTTTAGAATACGTTCACAGGATGAAATGTTGTCAGGTGTTGGTGATGGTAAGGAATACATAGTAGACCTAATCAGAAAGTCTAATAACAGAAAGATTGATCACGTATATGCATATCCTGAAGATAAAACGGGTAAGTTGTTCCAGTCAGTTGTTGAAAATATAACTGTAAACAATCCGATTATCATAAAGAATATAACATACGGTACATCAATCGTTCCTATTGAAATCGGTGCTGATTACTCAACAGCAAGAGTTGGTATGACGATAGACGGTGTAGATACTGTTTCGACAAATCAAACTCTAAAGATAAATATTCCGTTTGACAGTAATGACGATGATGTTGATGAAACAACAGGCGAACGTTCAAGAACATTCCAGATAACGGTATGGAGTTATGAAGGTGATATTGCACCTGCATACTACACACTTAAGATTATCAGAAAGATGAATAATCTAAAGCTTAAGGAAATTACACTTGACGGACGTTATGCAGAGCAAGACAGAAACGACCCTTATACATTCAGAATTGATGTAGGGGCAGATGAAACACTTGTAAATGAAATCAAAGCTACTGCTCTGAACGCCGGGGAATACGTAGAATTTGAGAATAACGGATTTGCTCTTTCAAGCAATTCATATTTGAATTATGACGTATCAACAATTCCGACATCGTCATCGGTAACGATTGATATTAAGGTTGGTTCACCTGATTTGCTGTCAGATGGTACAACTCCTGATGAGATAGCAATAACAAAGCTTATTATTACAAAGCTTTCTCCTGAAGAAATGCGTTCTGATTTGAAACTTGATATGTTTGTCAGCGATATTAAGTTAGTTGACAGCTCATATGTAAAGGCTGCAAAGCAGAGCGAAGATAAGACACTTGTAAACGGCAAATATGTTTATACATATAATTACATAAGCTATATTAATCCAACGGCAAATATGGCATATGTTAAGTCACAGACTAAGTCGGCAAGCTCAAAGATTGAATTCTTTACTGATTTTGGTAAACCTGCGATTGCGAGCGGAATGTTGGCAGTTGATACAGAGGCATCAATGTCAGGTATAGATGACATCATATTGAAAGCCAGAGTAACAGCCGGTGACGGCAGAACACAGGATTACACATTGATGATTCAGAAAGCTTCAAGTGAACTTGGTATAGACAAAGTATATGTTGACGCTACAGGCGGACTTTCTACTGAAACTCAGCAGACAACAAGAGTTACAGGTAAGGTTACAGGTTATGAAGCGGGTGTGGAACCTAATACAACGGCAATATCGTACAAAGTTGAAATGCCGATGAATACACACATTGCACAACCGTTTGTATTCGCAATAGACCCATATGCGGTAATTCAGTTCTATGAATACAGAGATGGTACATATGTACTGAGCAATAATAAACAAATTCAAGGAACTAATGTAAACTTCGCAGGTGCTACAACGGATGCCGCCACTATGGAAGACAGAAATTTATATAAGTTCAGATTTAAAGTAACATCGAGAACCAACAACGCATCTCAGGAATATGTAATCAACCTTATTAACAGCCCTGAGGGTACTCAGTTGAAAAATGTTAATATCGGTTTGAGAAAAGAAGGATACAAAGATTATCCTATAGATGAATCTGAAGTAATCTTGAAGAATGCAAGTATAACAGGTCTTACAACTTACTTGGCATCAGTTCCGCAAGGACGTGATACAGCTGTAGTAAAACTTATAAGTGAGAATAAGTTTGCTAAGATATATGTAAACGGTGTTCATCAGAACAGCGCAGTAAATACATATATTGATGATGTAAAACTAAACGGTCGTGTTACGCAAGTTCCTGTAACGGTAGAATCTCCGTCAGGCGCAACACAGAACTATACGATTTACATTGTTCAGTACATCTACAACTTCGATTTGAACACAGTCGTAAATGACGAACTTACAGAAAGAATCGGCGATCCGGTTACAAATGAAGACGGTGTTATCATTTCAAACTATGAACGTCCGACAAAACTTCCGTTCTACTTGAGCGATGCAGATATGCAAATTAATATGGCAGACCCTCAAGGTCATAAATATTACGTTCAGATTGACGACGGTGAAAAGATACTTGTAGATGATACAACTAATGAGCAGACTATTAAATCAACAATTAAGCTAAAAGAAGTTAATTCGATTGTTCAGCTTCGTGTATATGACGAAGACGGATTCTTAATAACAATTAACAATATTTTAATTAAGCGTGATATGCTTGACGCAGCACTTGGAGCAATCCGTGTAAATGACAATGATGCAGTTAAGACAACTCTTGACAGCGGCAAGATTATATATGAGGCATACTCATATTCAGAAGCAGAAAATCCAACTGCTAAAGTTGATATATATGCTGTTGATAAAAACGCCGCAATTACGTTGACGGGTCTTACAGTATCGCAGACATATACATTGGGAGCAGGTAAGGGCGGTCAGCTTACTGCAAACGTAGATTTGAAGGTTGGCGACAACTACTTCTCGATTGAACTTAAGAAGTCGGACGGCAGCCCGTCAATCTATTATACATTACGTATCAAGCATATTCCGGTTGACGTATATCTTGATGATTTGTATATCACAAAGAAGGACAATTCAAATAAGATACCGTTCTATAATTCATCATTTATAAAGACGGTTACAACTTATTCGATTAAGACTGAAAATGATTTACATGAGTATGATGTATATGCAAATGCACATGAAACACATCAGAAACTACTTGACTATGCGAAGACACAAGGCTGGAATCCTAATGATTATGAAACAAGAATCAAGATTACAGACGCAGGCAGTGAGCAAATCGACGATTTGAGTAAATATATTAAGCAGTATGTCAACAGTATGAAGACAGACGGAACAACTTCGGAATACTTCAGAATACCTATTTACTTGAGAGTTCCTCACTACACAAAAACTTATTATATAGAAGTTCATGACCCGAGCGATGAAAACCGACTTGCAGATTTACAAGTTATCGGTTATGACTTGGATCCTGACTTTGATAAGGATAATTATAAGATAAATAAGCCTACAACAGATGATGAAAAGAAACAGGGTATTTATACGGTAAATGTTGAATCAGAAAAGACAAATGCAGACATTTACGCTAAGGCATATCATAATCATGACGGTGCTAAGACGATGGTTACAATTCTTGATTCAAACAAAAAACCGATGAGTAATGCATTTGTTACAATTACTCAGAATGTAAACCTTGAATACGGCGATAATGTATTCTATGTAAAGGTAACAAGTGAAACATCTAAGGAATTAGAGTATGAACTTCATATTTATCGTAAGCCGATAGACGCAAGCGTTAAGTATATCTTGGTAAATGATATGCCTGCCGCATTGCAGCCGGACGGAACGTATGTTGCATATGTAGAGTCAGGTACTAACCCTATAGTTAAGGCTATGGCAAGTGATTCAAGAGCAACAACAACATTGAAGACAAACGGTGCCGCAGATGTTTCGGCAGTTGGTTGGGTAACGTTAAATGTACCTACTGTATCAACTGCAACGGCAAATGTTGATATTAATGTTTCTTTGACAGCCGGTAATGATACAATCAGCAGAGATTATGTATTGAAGTTGATTAGTGTAACGGGTGATATTCTAAGCATCTACATGGATGTTGACAACGGCGACTTTGTAACAGATACAACTCGTCAATATGCAAATCCTATTGCAGCTGTTTGGAACAGTGAAAATAACCGCTTTGAAATAGGTATTCCGCATAATGCGACATATACACCGATGATGAGAGTAACAACTCTTGCCGAAGGTAAGACAGTTAAGATTGGTACTCTTGCTGAACAAAATCCTGATGCGGGAACAACAAAGCAGTTTACCAATAAGACATACTTGATGAATAATCCTCAAGATATAACCGTTACTGTAAAGGATGTTGCAACAGATGTAACCAAGACATATATTGTACACGTAACAAGAATGTCAGGCGATGCAGACCTTATCGAACTTGAACCTGAAAGCGGCGTAGTGATGAAACCTACATTCGATAAGGATGTTCATAACTACGAAATCGATGTAGATACAGCTGTTACACAGGTGACATTTGATAAGATTACAGCAAGCAATAATGCTACAATCAAGCTTATGACATCTACAAGCAACGGTTCAAAGCCGGTTATCAACCATACAAGCGGAAATAGTTTTGTATTTGATAACTTGACAGTTGGTAACAACATATTGAAGATTGAAGTAACATCTGAAGACAGAATAACAACTAAGACATATACGGTTACAATAAATCGTAAGATTCCTGATACTGACGCTACTTTGGACGACATCAGAGTCGTTATCGGCGGTAAGTATTACAGCTTAGTTCCGATGTTCGACAGAGATATTACGGATTACTACTTCATTGTTGAAGGTGAAAATATTAATGATATTAATATTGAAGCAACACCAAGCAGTGCTGCAAGCGATGTGGCTTACAAGATTGACGGCGGTTCTACCACAAAGGGAACAAGCGTGACAATCAAAGACGGTTTGACTGAGAAATCAACAACCGAAGTTGCATTCAATGTATCGGCAAGCGGCGTAGTAATGAAAGAGTATAAGATTACACTTTATAAGAATATTAATGCTAATATCAATCCAAAGCAAAACTTCTTATCAAGTATATCTCTTGCAAATCATACATTGACAATGATGAACAGCTCATCAGATGTAGATTATAACTACTATTCAAATGTAACTAATACGGAAACAGAAGAAGCAATCACAGTAATTCCGAATACAAATGTTACGGGTACAGACGGTAATATGACTGCAACATTGTATGATGTAGCCAATAATACAACCGAAACTATGTTGTCCGGTCAGCCGACGCCGGTTAAGCTTGATGCGGGTAATAACTTGTTTATTGTCAAAGTAAGCGATGGCAACGGCAACAGTCGTTACTACTCAATTACAATAAACAGAGCAATAGATAAGAATACAAGCGCATTGCTTTCATCTCTGACAGCAAGCGGTCAAAGTATGACGCCGACATTTGATAAGAATGTAACATCATATAAGATCACTGTTGCAAATGACGTTGATTCAATTAAGATTAACGCTAAATCCGAAAATACAATGTCTGCTATTTGGGTAAGAAGCGAAGCCTTAGATATTGACGTTGATGCGGTTGGTACGATAAATACCGATATTAAGCTTGTAGAGGGTAGCAATAAGATTGTTATTACGGTAACTGCTCCTAACAATACTGCAAAAGCAGGTAATAGAACATGGAATAACACTAAGAAGGTTTATGTAATTAATATTTACAGAGGCAGTGAAAATGATAATGCTGACCTAATAGATATTAAGTACACAGCAGGCGGTATACTCACTCCTATATTTGACAGTGATGAAACAAATTATCATTTGACTTATACTTATGAGCATGAAAATGTTGATTTGATACCGATTGCAAGAACTCCGGATGCTATAAAGGATATAACAGTTACATCAAGCGAAACTTCTAAGGTGATAAGCAGCGGAGATACATTCTCATTGTCACCGCTTGCTGTAGGTGAAACGGTAGTAACATTCATTGTAAGAACAGTAAACGGTACAGAAAAGACTTATACGGTTTCGGTATATCGTAATAAGTTTGAAACTCCGATACCTGAAATTACAGGTTTGGAACTAAAAGACCAACACTTTGATGACTATGCTATAACGCCTGCATTCGATAAGGATGAACATTCATATTATGCAAGTGTTCCAAGTACATTTGAAAAGGCAGATATTAAGGTAACTGCTGTATCAAATGACCCATCGGATGAAGATAATCTAACGATTAGAGTAAACGGCAGAGTAATATCAAGCGGTACATGGAATAATATCTTTGAACCTATTGAATACGGTGATAACATATTCACGATTGAACTATCGAATACTCAGGAAAATAAAGAGTATTATACATTGGTAATCAATCGTCAACAACCTGACCTTGACCCTAAACTTATCGACTTGGCAGTTAAACAGAACTTTGCATTGTCACCGGCATTTGATCCGGATAAGACGGCATATGAAATTAATGTAGATGAATCAACATCATACATTAACCTTATCCCAACTGCCAATGATGCGAAGATTACTGTTAACAACCTTGAAGTTGTAAGCGGTATGGCATCAGAAAATATCGAACTTAAGAAGGGTAAGAATCAGATTAAGGTTGTTGTAACTGCAATAGATAATACAAAATCTCCTGCAGAGTTATCAATAACTAAGCGTGTATATCTTGTAAATGTATATCGTCCTGATTCGGATAACGATAATGCTCTAACAGAACTTGTTCTTAATAAGGGTACAGTCGTACCGGCATTTACAAGAGATGTAAAGAACTATTATGTAACAGTTCCTTATCAGGTAAATAAGGTAACTCTTGAAACAGCTGCATTAAATCCGGGCAGTGTGATTAAAGTAAACGGCACAGAATATACAGGCGCTATGGATATAGACTTGACAGACGGAGTATATAACTCAGTTGCAATCAAGGTATATGCATCAGCTGATGATTCATTGCCTGAAGTAACATACACATTGGATATATTCAGAAAGAATATGGCAGCCGATGTTCCTGACCTAAGCAGCTTGACTGTAGACGGTAAGGACATAATTCCGGATTTCTCGGCAAGAGAGCTTAACTACTACACATATGTAGATGCATCAACAACCCGTGTAACAATAAATGCTAAGGCAGCAAGCAGTTCTGCAAACGTAAGCGGTATCGGAACATTTGCATTGAACGGTAATAAGACAGTAAGAATTATTACAGTCAGAAACGGTGCTACAATGCAGAAGTATTCTGTAACAATCTTGCGTGATACTGCAATCAACGGTATCAGCGGTACATTGAACGGAGATGCGATAACAAACAGCACTCGTGAAACAATAACAGTACCTGAAGGTACAACAACAATTCCGCTTAATATAACTTCAGCCGACAGCGATGCAATAATTACTGTAAACGGCAGAGAGATTGAAAGCGGAAAGGACATTGACTTTACAATGTCAACACAAAAGGAAAGATTCGACATTAATGTTGTAAGCGCAATAAGCGGTATTAACAAGTCGTTCGTTGTATATGCTGAAAGCGATGCAGACAAGCCTTATGAACCGTTCATCAATCATATTATGATTGATCCGACAATCAATCAGACAGGCAAGGATGCAACATTCTTCACAGCGTTTGACGAAAAAGTATTTGTTTACAGTGCCGTTAATGACGGTGCTACACCGTACTTGTTTGCTAAGAGTGATGACCCGAATGTTTACATTGAAGTAATCAATGAAACAATGAGAGATTACTCATTGCAAGAAGGTATGGGTTCATACTTGGCACAGTCTATAGGCGAAAGCGGACAGGCAACATTCACATTCCGTGCAACTAAGTTTACTGAAAGCGGATACGAGCTTATTAATGAATATGTAGTAACTGTTTATAATACAGACGCACCTATCTTAACTGATTTGTGGACAGATAATGCTACTATGAAGACTAAGTTCTCACCGATAGTAAGAAATTATGATGTTGAAATAGGTAAGGATACCGAAGCATTTACCGTACATACAAAGAATACTTATGAAAATGCACAAGTAAGTATGAGTATCGACGGCGGAGCTTATGTAGACGGTGACGTAAGAACATTTGATAAACTTCCTCTTGATACTAAGAACTTTACCGTAACGGTTAAGATAACAGTTGACGAAAAAGACGGAATTTATGTTCTGAATGTAACTCGTCTTGATAAGTTAATTCCTGAGGCATTCCTTGAAAACATTGAACTTGAGGATGAAACAGCTGCAGGCGACGGATTATATGAAATGACTCCTGCATTTGAAGAAAAAGATGCTGAATATTCTGCTAAGGTTAATTACACAGACAATACAATTACATTGACTGTAACAGCTAAAGATCCGGCAAATGATAAACTTGCCGTTACTACAAGCGACGGTAAGGTTACAACGGTAACAAGCGGCACAGCCACTGAAATTACATTGCCGTCAAGCTTCCTTGACAGTGAACATTCAACCGAAACTGTAACGGTAACTGTTGAAAATAAGGACGGTAAGATTGGCAAGTACGAATTGAAGATTACTCGTGATGACAGAGCAAACGGAGATGCAAGACTTGCAAGTCTGACAACCGATAAGTTCGATTTGTCAAAGGTATTTAACCCTGAAATCTTTAGTTATGTTGTTAATATCTCACCTTATGATGAAGATATTACGGTAACAGCAGAAGCTAAAAACCCAACTGACAGTATAGTATTTACTCATAAGGGTAAAAATTCGGCAGAATCAATCGGCAGTGCAAGTGAGAAATTTGAGCTTGACGCGGGTGAAGCTGTAGATTATGTATTCGTAACAGTAGCTGAAACTCCATACACTTATGTAATTAAGATTGTAAGAGAGAACACAGCTTACCTAAGCAACATTATCGTAACAGATACAGTTGATGGAGACGGATACGAAGAACTAAATCCTAAGTTCGATGCAAGTGTAATAAGCTACGATGTTCTTGTAGATCCGCTTGCAACAGAAATCGAATTTACGATTAAGACTACAGAATATAATCCAATCCTAAATATGAGCATTGAAGGCACGCAGGTAGCAAGTAAGTCGGCATCAGAATTAACACATATGTTTGACCTTGCACTTAACCAAAAGTCGTTCACAATCGACTTTGAGATTGTAAGTCAGGTAAGCTCTACGGTAACTAACGGCGGTAAGTATCGTGTAACTGTTACAAGAGATACTGCCGAAACAGTTCCAGAACTTCAAACTTACATAACAGGCAGAGTTCATTCGGTTGCTCAAGGTGACGATACTGCAGAAATAAGAATGTATGACAGCAGCAATAACCTTGTTGCGGTAGATGCAGCAGGAAATACGGTTTACCAAGTTGGTCTGAACGGCAACTTTGAAATCTCGCTTCCTGATGCAGATACATATCATATTGTAATAAGCAGAACAGGTTATTTGGATTATGAAATCACCAACATTGTTTCAACCGAAACTTTTGTGAAAGCTAAATATGACTTTGGTATGATTAGAATTACACCAGGTAACGTTACAGATTATGATGTAAGTGACGGCGTCATAGATTATGTTGATATTAACTTAGTAAATGTATTCCTATATAACATTATTATGAATGACTATACAGGACAAATTATTAAGGATTCGATAACAACAACTGAAGACGGAACCAAGGATGAAACTAAGGATACTGATAAGAAAGACGATTCGAGTGATAATCCTGAACCTCCGGATAACGGAGCAACGGATAATCCGTCAACGCCGTCAACTCCTGACAGCGGAACACCGGATAATCCGTCAACACCGTCAACTCCTGACAGCGGAACACCGGATAATCCGTCAACACCGTCAACTCCTGACAGCGGAACAACAGATAACCCTGAAACTCCGAGTGAAACACCGGATACACCATCAACTCCAAGTGATGGAACAAACAGTGGTGACAGTAAGGATGACAGTACAACGACTGATACACCTGATAAGGGTGAAACAGGCGATAATACATCATCAGATACTGAAACGGGAGATAAATCCGATAATACAGAAACACCGTCAGATGGTAATACATCAAGTGATAATACATCAAATGGTGATACATCATCAGACAGCAAGTCAGATAACACAACAGACAGTGCGACATCAGACAGCAAGTCGGACAGCACAACAGACAGTGCGACATCAGACAGTAAGTCGGATAGCACAACAGACAGTGTGACATCAGACAGTAAGTCGGATAGCAAATCAGACAGTGCTAAGAGTTCAGAATCATCATATTCTGTTTCAACAGCAGTAGCAGGTGTATCTGCTTATACAGAAATCCAATATGGTGATGGCACTAATACAGCCGGCGCTTATTACGAAGCAAATGGCAAGAAGATAATTTCTTGGATTAACTTTGAGGGCGGACGTGTTGAAAGAGCTGATTGTGATTTTGACGGTGACGGCTCAATCACAACAAAAGACCTTCTGTATGCAGGTATGTATTTCGGAAAGAAGACTCCTGTATTGGATAACCAAGGTCCTGACAAAGTCAAAATAAAAGCATATTAATTAGCTTTAAGGAATCGACAGATTTAATTCTGTCGATTCTTTTTTTTTGTTTTATACGTTTTATGTAATTTTATTAAACAGTAATAATTGTAACATTTACACAATATACGATAATGAACTGTAAAGAATAAACGGTGTTTTTCTTGAATAGAAATGTTGACTTTTGGTATAAGTTGGTGTACAATTAAAGTATAGAATTATTCATAATAGGGATAATTGTAGCAGGGGGGGAGAGCATGCATATTGGGAAAAAGAAAATCACAATAAGCGCACTTATTGTGGTTGTTTTTGTATCTGTTATTGTTTGGGCTGCAACATCTTACCCAAATGCAGCTATATCATTCAGTGGCATAAAAATGGTGGCTAACGGTTCAACAACTCAAGGCTTCGTTGATATATCTCTGAAAAATATTGATTCAACTGCAATATCTTATTGTATTGAATATGATAAAAATTACATAGAGCTTTCGGATGTGGCGACGAATACACCGATTAAAAACCCTACAACTTCTTCGGGAAGCGTCGGATATTCATATGATATTGCTCATGATTATTTTGAACAAAATACTGATGATTTTCCAATCGGAAGCTTTGGCGACTTTAAATTACCGTCTATGATTGGTGTAAGTATGCCGATTATTGGTGTTGCAGATGCCGACAACGGCAGAGCAATAATGAACTTCTTACCGCAAGAAGGTACAACTTCTAAATACATAACTGCGGTAAAAGGGCGTGACGAACATCTTATTCTTGCAAACGGTAAAAATTTAAAACTCGGACGATTGAGCTTTTATATAAAAGACCCTGCAAAGTTTGCAAAGCTTTCAAAAAGCGAACTTAAGGATGTTATTAAAATTGTACCGTTTTCGACAATGATTACAGTGCAGGACGATACTATTACAGATGATGACGGTGTTCATATAGGTTATATCGACAGCAGTGACGGAGATGTCAAATGGTACTCAAGAGCTGATAAAAATGTTGAGTGTAATTTTGAGATTGAAGCGGCACTTTCAAATGTTAAGGCATTGAATGAGGAGCTGACAGTTACTTCTTATGACATCTATAAGAATGGTACGATAGATGATTTACTTGATTTCATAAATGATAAAATGTCGATTATATCACTCCAATATGCAGACGGTTCCGAAAGACCGGCAGTGTTTAAGTGGGATAAGACGACAAGCAATCTAAGCTCGATTTCGTGGAATCCAAAAGAAGGTGACTATACGGTTGTTCAAAAATACAATGATGATTTTGATATAACCGTTACAATACATGTGATGCCGATTAATTTGATTGGTTTCACGGCAGAAAATGAGAATTTGACGTATTGGACCGGTGCGGCGGATTATCCTGCAACAATAGACGATTTGAAACTTGCACCAAAAGCAAAACCGATACTTGATAAATATATTCCAAACGGCGGAGTACCGGAGTTTAATATCGGATGGTACCAGCTTAGCACTGAAACATCGCAGCTGCTTGATATACCTGACGATATCAAAAACAAAGTGGTAGGTAAATATACAATTTTGGGACACATTGCGGATATAAACAAAATATCGATTAATTATCCGTGGCTTACAGTAAAGGACAGCTCTGATGTCAACTTTATAAGAAATGTTGTTGATAACGAGAGTGAGCTTCCAAAAGAGTTGGAGGTTGTAAGTGCTGTCACGGCTGATGACGGTACTTTGACAATAACAGTTAAAAATAAAGATGGGAACACAATTCCTGTAGGTACAACATTTGATGTGAGAATGCCGGGCGGAGAACTTATTGATTCTTCAATGTCGGGTTATAATGCTGTTGTAAATGATGACGGAACGGCAACAATTACTGTAAAGGCTGATATTGCAATAGATTCTGAAAAGAAACTTGCACAGATTATAAACCTTGGAAGTAAAGCCGGTAAGTTTGAAATATCATCAACGGAACCGGGAAAAAATCCGGGCCCATATACTGAATTCAGTACAAATCCGAGAAAAAATATTTATTTAGACAGCTATACTTTTGATTATTCGGATTTGCAATCGGCAATGTTTCCTATTAAAGCGGGTGTGAGTTTGCCGACAACTGTAACGCTTCCTGTACTTTCTGATTTTGTTGGAACAACATATGATGGATACGACGGTACGGAAATAGGTAAGCTTTCGACCTTCACAGTTGATTCGTGGGATGTTATTGACGGAGACCCTACATTGGTTGGCAGTGTTGTAACTGTAAGGGGTACGCTTTCAACAACGTCATATACAAACTACGGAAATGTTGTAAATGAGAATAATAACACAGTTGAGATTAAGTATTTGGTTGTCAACGGTGATGATAGAGATGAAATTGATGTAATACCCGATTTTACATATGACAAAAAACAAGTTGGGTATGATTATAATGATTTGCAAACAAATTCATTTACTGTTAAAAATATAGGCTCAACCGATATATACGGCTTGACAGCTGCTATTTCTTTGAGTAAAGATGGGAATAAAGAAGCATTTACCATCAGCAAAAAGTTGCCTCAGATTTTACAAAAAGGTGAAAGTGTAGACTTTGATATAACAACTAATATAGGTCTTGATGTAGGAACTTATGAATGTACAGTTTCTGTTATATCAAATGATGGAGTCCTTCGAACGTTTAAAATCTCTTTTGAAGTTACGGAAGCTCCTACATATAAAATAGAGCTTGTTTCTGATAATGTAAATTATGGTAAAGCAGAAACGGACTCGGGATTATATACTGCAAGCGAAGGTGAAGCTATTTCAATAACAGCAACTCCCGAAGAAGATTGCGTTTTCGCCGGATGGACATGTGAAACCGGTAATGTGACATTCGCAGACAGCACATTGGCTAATACGACATTTGAAATGCCGGCAGAAAATGTTAAAATAACGGCTCACTTTAAAGAGTCGCTTGGAGCGAAACTCAGAGCGACAGAACTTATGGTTAAAGATACAAATGACAATGATCAGGATTTACATGATCAGAATTGGAAAATTGTAAAGTTTGACCCTGTAAAACGTGAGTATTATGTTGCAGTGCCAAATAGTGTTGACAAAGTAAAGCTTTGGTTCAAACTTAGAGATGAAGCAAAAAATGCGACGCTGTCTCTTTCGCGTGAACATAATTCTGTAACTGATACATTGACCACGCCAACGGAGGACGCAACAGATAATTATTATAAGTCGGAGGATATAGAGCTTGATGTCAGCCCTGTTGATAACCTGCTTACATTGACGATGACATATGATGATCCTAATGACGATCCTGATGAAGGCGAAGTTACAAGGTCGTATAAGATTCACGTTTACAGAAAAATAGAAGAGTCCAAATTGATGAAATTTAATTATGGTAACTCGCCGTATGGCTTAATTATGCGTGATACGGCAATAACGGATAAGGCGACGGCTAAAAATGAATTTGACAAAAATGATTATACATTTACTGCAGGATATACGCCGGCAGGTGCAACGGTGGGTGTAAATTATTGCGGTGAAGCTTGGACGTCGGGTGTGAATTATGATTTGGATGATACAGCATTGTTTGTTTTGAATTCGGGAACTTTTACAGACCCGGGATATGAAAGCGTTATTAATTCGATTGGCGGAGCGGTAACCGATGTCACCAAAAAGATAACGGTTAATGTTTTAACGGAAACAAATGCGGCATATCAAGATGGCGGTTCTACGGATTATTCATCTGTCAATGCACAGACAATTAATCTGCCGTCGAGCGGTACAATATCCGAATTAAATGCGGAACGAATCCGACCTGATAAATATGAACTTGTTTATTCATTCGCAGATTTTGACGGTTCAATCGTTTCAATAAAAAGACCGTTAATCTTGCTTAATACTCTTGGAGATGTCAATAATGATAAACAAGCAGATACAAAAGATGTTTCAAGAATAAGAAACAGATTCAGCGCAGATTTAGCTAACAACACAAATGTTACAGGTTATGATGTTGGCGGATTGCTCAATAGATATCGTATCTGCGATGTAAATAAAGATAGAGCGGTGAATTTGATAGATGCAAATAATATACGTGCTAAAAAAATGATTCAGTTCTATACTAATGATGGAGGTGGTGCGTAATGAATAAGATTCTCAAAAGCTTAGTGTCAGGATTTACGTCACTATCTATGTGTGCTGTATGTATGATTAGTATTCCTGCTACTGCGGATGAATACGAAAATATAGAAACACAGGCAACAAACAGAACTTTATCTGTAGATTTTATGGGCAGAGGTTCTACACCAAATGATGCAAGTCCCGGTAAAGCAGGATTTAGCAAAGATGATGTAAACTTAACCAATCCGCTTGAATTTTGGGTAGGTATCGGCGTTGAAAATGTAAACGATTTACCGTTGTTTACTGACGGTGTTTATTCGTTAGATGTAGCGTTTGAATATGATCCGAATTACGTAAAGCCGTATTGGGATAAAACAACTGCATCTTCAACTGCAGAACAAAGCTGGAATGATGAGCTGGTAAAGGGAAACCTGAGCTCAACAGGTGACAGCAGTGCTTGGTGGGATGATACACAATATGAGATTACATCTGTTCGTGAATGTGATATAGATACTGCGTTAAATGATAGAGAAAATAGCACAGAAGCTGCTCAACGTGCTTTAGATGGCTGGAAAATGTGCTATGTGGGTGTGGTATTTAAAGGGAACTCGCTGTTAAGATTTAAAGACTTGGCAAGTAATTCAAAGCAGTATTTGCTGAAATTGCCTTTCGTTCTTTTGAGTGCTCCCGATGAAACTGCGGCAGACCAGAATCCTACTGTATTGAGTATGGTTCGAGGCGGAGATACGTTTGCTATCGGTTCCGGTAGCGACGGTACAAATCCTTATGCATCATGGTTTGCTACGACACATCCGGCTCCGGATGATACTAACCTTAAAAATTTATTTGATTTCAGCGGCGATATAAGTCTGTTTGGAACAAATGATGCAATAGATAATATAGTTGCGGTAAAACCGGGAGAAACTCCGTCAGATCCGGGAGCGACTCCGTCACCGGATACAACTTATTATTTATCATCGGACAAGACTTTACAAGAAGATAAGTTTAAAGCGGAAACTAAAACGTATTATGTAAGTGTTCCTAATGAAACGGAACAAATCAGAATGGACGTAAGTTCATCCGAAAAACCGACTGTAACTGTTAATTCGGCAAGCGTCAATGTGACAGCATCAGACGCTAAAAAGTATTCGTCAGATTTATTTGATCTTGCTGAATTGGACAAGACTGTGAACGACGGATATAATAATACTGTTACAATTACAGCCGGAGGTACAACATATACGGTATATATCCGTAGATTGCTGAAACCGAAGATTACATTAAATTACGGTAATTCGCCATATGGCGAAATCATGAAGGCTTCTAATATTGCTGATTCTGATAAACAAAAGGCAAAAGATGCATTTGATGCAAATAATAAATATGATGCAAATTATTTGCCAAATGGGAAATCAACGAAAGTTTATTATTCGTCAAATGCATGGGGAGGCTCAACAGATCCAAAAATAAACTTGGACAGGGATGAAACTGCATTATTTGCGTTTGAGTATAAAGGTTTTGAAGATCCGGGATTTGATGCAATAGATTCTTTAGGAAATGTTGTCAAAAAATCGGATGTTACTCGAACAATTTCTGTCTGCGTATTGCCTGCTTTGGATATGAAAGTGACAATTATTCCGAGTATGTTTAATACATATTCAGTTGACGGCGATGAAACTCATGATGTATTCACCAATGCTAATTTGACTGGTAGCAGTAAAGCAATTCAACCGGATATATATAAATTGGAATATTCATATACCGATAATAATCTAAACGAAGTTGTAACAGAAACGCGTAATGTTGTGATATTACCAGCACTTGGAGATGTTAATTTAGATAATCAGATAAGTGTTGGAGACATGGTTCCAATAAAAAATTATACAGCTAATGTTTTTTCTGCTGTGGATAGTACTGTAAAAAAGGAAACTTATAATTTGGTTGTATATAGAGTAATGGATACAAATTTTGATGCTACAATAAGTGTTGGAGATATGGTGCCGATAAAAAACAGCACTGCTAATATTAAATTAGATTCTTATTATTATCCATTTACAAAATAATTAATTTGTAAATGTTCATATAAATAAATTTAAGGAGGTAAAAAAATGAAAGAAACCAATATATCAAAACGAATTATTTCTTTTCTTCTTGTTCTGTCTATGATTTTTGGAACAATGACAACTCTTGCTTTTGCTGATGGTGATTGGACAGCGGATACTTTTAATTTTGATGATCCTAGTGTATTAATAGCTGGGACAAACGAAACAAATATGCCATATATGGAAACTGTTCTTTTGAAATCAACGGATTCTGGATATGAAGAGGTACAACAAGGAACACTAAAAACAAATGATACGGTTTTGATAGGTGTAAAAGCACATAATTTTGACAGGTTTACTGACAATTCTTATGGTGCTCTAAAGTTAGCGGTTAGTTTGGTCTATGATAATCGCTATTTGACTCCAACATCTGCAACAAAAAAGGCATTTTTAAAGGCAGAAACAGCGTTTGTTACTAAAGCAGGTGATAAATGTTTTTATAATGATGACATTCTTGGAACATATTCTATAGAACAATCCATACCAAAACAAGATCTAGCTCCAGGCGAGACATCCAGTCTTAGTGACGATACATCAAATTTATCAAAGAGTGTATTAACTTTTTCATGTGCTGCAGACAACGATACAGATTTAAACGAGCAGATGGGTGTTATTAAGGAAGATAGTTACTTAGGATTTTTTGAATACACTGTTAGTAGTGTGCCTACAGCTGGTGTATTTACACCTGCGGTGGCATTTTCAAGATCAGCGAATATTGTTGTTGTATTGAGAAATACTGGTACAACAAATAAAACTTATACTGCTGTTGATGGATTGCATAAGTATATGAAATTAACAGATGGTGTTGATTTGTTCCCAGCATCATACAGCGTAAAGTTCTATACTGATAACACATATGGAACAGAATTGACAAGTAAGGTAGGAACAACTTTGGGTGCTACAGGTATAACGTCTGGTACAGCATATACAGATGCGGGCGTTGTTGTTCCAACTGCCGGTACAGATTTCGATTTGGTAAATTCAGAAAACAAATATTTTGCCGGATTTAAGTATGTTGATTCGACAGGAACAGAACATGATTTAGCTGATTTAACAACAATCAATGAAAGTGCTGTTGCAAATGGTTATAGTGATTATGTTATAAAAGTTTATCCTGTATATGAAACAGGTCATGATGTTACATTTAACAGTAACTATCCAACAGGCACACAAACAACAAAGGTAGTTACAGTATCACCAAAAGCCGGTGCAACGATTGCTGAAACGCAAAAACCAACAGTTGGTACATCAAGTGATGACTTTGAAATACCTGCTGGTTACACGTTTGGGGGCTGGTTTACACAGCAAAACGGTGGTGACAAAATCGTATTTGATGATGGTACAAACACATCATCAGCAACAGATGTTTCTTCAATCACAGATGTTTATGCTCATTGGGTACAGAATGTAACAGTAACATTCCATGAGAATTATGGACAAACAGAAAACACAACAAACAAAACAATCAGTGCCGGTTCAAGTTTGAAATCAAGTGATATTCCGACATTTACAAGAGCAGATTATGCATTTAAAGAATGGAATACAAAAGCAGACGGCTCAGGCACTACATACTCAAATACACAATTACAGGCAGAAACAATTTCAAGCAATACTGACTATTATGCAATGTGGACACCGGAGAATCCGGACAATGCAGTAACATTGACATTTAGTCCTACAGGATGTGACGCACAAGTAACACCTGCATCTATGACGGTTGTCAGAGGTGATACAATTTACGCATATCAGATGCCTACTCCGACAAAGACGTCAGCAACAGGTGATGCATACACATTTAACGGTTGGTACGGAGCGGCTTCAGAATCCGATACTACTGATAAAGCACCATTTACTTTAACAGATAATAAAACGGTGTATGCACATTGGACATATGCAGGCAGAGATCAGGTAACTGTAACATTTGATTATGACGGTGCAACATCACCTACTGTTCCGACAACTATAACTGTCGGTAAAGGTGATTCGATTGGCGATGCAATGCCAACAACACCGGTGAAAACAAATTATAGTTTTGATAAGTGGGTAAATACAGCTGATAGTTCAGATTTTGATAAGACAACAACAGTAAATTCAGATATAACGGTAAAGGCAACATATAAATCTGATATTACTGTAAACTTTAACATTAACGACGGAACAACTCCGGCAACACCATTTGCTACAGACAAAGGTGCACCTTCAAAATCTTATACAGCACCTTCAGACCCTACAAGAGCAAATTATACATTTGTAGGATGGAATACAAAGGCAAACGGTTCAGGTAAATTCATTACTGCAGCTGATTACGCTACATTAAATGATGTTTCAACAGCTGCCGGTGGAACAAATCCGGTAGAATTGTATGCATACTGGGCAGATGCTCCTGTAACACCGGGTAAATTACCGGGTAATGAAACACCTAATGATAATGGTGTAAAAGTTACATTTGACAGTAATGCATCAGGAAGTGCTTCATCAACAGTAACGGATGCAAATCCGAAGTATGTATATCCACATCTTGGAGATGCTCTTGGTACATTGATGCCGGAAGCTCCTACAAGAACACATTATAAGTTTGTAGGATGGAATACAAAAGCAGATGGCTCAGGTACAACATTTACAGATGCAACAGCAATAACAACAACACTTGACGGTGTAACAGCTAATGGAAGCAAATACAACTTGGTTGTATATGCACAGTGGGATATTGCTGATAATGTTGATGCTAATGATAAAGTAACAATAACATTTAATGATAACAAAGACGGCAACGGTGGTACAAACGTTAAGACAGTAACAATTTTCAAGGGTGACTCTCTTGGCTATGATGTAACAGCACCGACCAACAAAGGTTATACGTTTGATAACTGGTATGAAGGTACAGTAACAGGCGGTTCATTGTCAATGACAACTACGGCATTTGACAAGACAAAGCAAATAAACAGTAATACTGATTACTATGCAAAATGGCTGTCGGATATTACAATCAGATATGATGTAAATGGTGGTGTAGGTACATATAATGACGTTGTAGGTGCGCCTACAGCAAACTATACAGATCCTGCACAGAATCCTACAAAAACAAATTATGTATTTATAGGATGGAATACTAAACCTAACGGCGCAGGTAATTTTGTTACTTCAGCAAAATATCCTACATTGAATGATGTTTCTCTTGCGGCACAAGGCAGTGAGGCATCAGCTCCTACAACAGTAACATTATACGCATATTGGGCAGCTGCAAATGTAAATCCGGGAGGAAATGTTATTCCGGATGATATTCCTAAGAACAATGGTGTAAAGGTTACATTTGACAGTAATGTTACAGGAAACAAAACAAATGCAGCAGTGACAGATGCAAATCCAAAGTATGTATATCCATATCTTGGTGATGCACTTGGCAATATGATGCCAAATGAACCAACAAGAACACATTATGTATTCAAAGGTTGGAACACAAAAGCTGATGGCAGCGGTGTAACTGTTGATTCGACAACAAAAATAGACCAAGCGACACTTAAGGATGCACTAAAGGAAATTGCAGGTACAAATACTGCATATGAAACAACATTGTATGCACAATGGGATATAGATCCTTCAGTTCCGACATCTGACAAAGTTAATGTTACATTTAACAAGAACTTGGATCTTAAGGGTAATGACACATCTCCTCGTGTAGTTACTCTATACAAAGGTGATTCAATCGGATACGATATAACAGAACCAACAAACGGTACATTTGAATTTGACGGCTGGAAGACAGCGTTTGACGGTACCGGTACTAAGTTTGATAAGGATACAAAAATAGACGCTGATAAAACTTATTATGCAACATGGTTTAAGTATTTGAAGGTTGAGCTTGTAAATGCAAATGCTGAATATACAGGACAAGTTATTTCGCCTAAGTACAATATTTATCAAATTAAATATGATGATGCAAGCAAAACTACATATACAAAAGTAGCGGACAGCGATATTGCAAAAAATGAAACGCTTCCGGCAGGCTTTACTGCAACTGTAACAGATAAGGATAATGCTACAACAACAATTCAAAATGTCGGTGTTTATACAATAGCAATTTCTATTGATAATGCCGGAACTTATGCAAACGGTTATAAAATCGGTGTACAGGATTCAACATTTGAAGTAACATCAGCAAAACTTACAGTAAATGTAGATCCTGATACTCAAAAACAAAAAGCAGGTTCATCTCGTAAGGACCCTGTTGTCACTGTAGTTGATGCTTCAGGCAATGCAGTCGGAAAAAGCGAATATGACATTAAGTATTACACATGGACCGACGCAGGTGCTACTCCTGACGGAAATATTCAGAAGAGTGAATTAAGTGAAGTTACTGACATTACAAAGGTTGGTAAGTATGTAGTTGCTGTTGAATTAAAAGCTAATTCAAACTATGTTATTGATTCGGTTAAGTCAACAACAACAGAAGCGGTATTACTTTATGATGGTAAGACAACAGGCTATGCTGAATATACAGATGCCAAAGTTGGCGGAAACATTGTTTATGAAGTACTTGCAAATGACCCTTCGATTAAAGAAATAAAAGCTAATTCTGTCAAGGGTTCAACAGTTGATTCAACTGCATTACCGTTTAAGGATAGCCAGTATAAGAATGATGTAGCATTTGATAATGCTGAAACTCCTGCAATTAAGGATTATTATGTAAGAGTTCCGGATGTTGATGCTGATAGCATTCAGTTTAATGTAACACTTACAAATCCTGATACTACAACAATAACAGCATCAGACGGTACAACTCTTACACCTACAAAGAATGGTGACGGTACATACACAATTAAGGCTCCTCTTACAAATAAGGGACAAACTGAAAATACTATCACTATTACAACAAAAGCAGGTACAGATAATGATGCACCGACTCTAAAATATACATTCCATGTTCAACAACTTGTGGCACCAAAAATCACTTTGAACTATGGTAACTCACCGGTTGGTGAAATTATGAAAGCGGATAATATTTCAGTTTCTAATAAATTAGTGGCAGTTGCTGATTTTGAAAAAAATAATAAATATTCTACAAATGCAGATTACTTGCCAGCAGGTAAGACAGCAGGAATGTTATATTCTCCGTTAGCATGGGGTGGTTCAGTAGATCCTACAGTGAATTTGGATAGAGATGCTACAGCATTATTCAGTTTTGAGTATGATGATTTTATTGATCCTGGATTTGTTGCGGTTGACTCTTTAGGCAATAGTGTTGATCCGACAGATGTAAGAAGAAGTATAACAGTTACGGTTTTGCCGGGACAAAGCATTATAGTACCGGACAAAGATAAGAAAACAAATACATTCTCTGATACTAAAGAAAATCCGATAGCAAATGATTTATTTACATATGCTAATATAACTGGTGATGCGACGAAGGTAATTCAACCTGATGTATATGAGTTGACATATTCTTTTTATGATAATGCCTTAGCTAAAACAATCACTAATACAAGAAAAGTTGTTATTTTACCTTTGATGGGAGATACAACTCTTGATGGACAGATAAGTGTCGGTGACTTGGTACCTATTAAAAACTATACAGCAAACAACTTTACGTTTGTTGACAGCACAGTAAAGACATCTACATACAACCTTGGTATATACAGAGTTATGGATACAACAAGTGATACACAGATAAGTGTCGGTGACTTGGTACCTATTAAAAACCATACAGCTAATGTTCAAATTAACACATATTATTCAACGTTCACAAAATAAAAAATATATAAAAGAAAGGTGAAGAACAATGAAATTTAAGACAAAAGGAATATCGCTATTGCTTTCGATAGCGATGTTACTAAGTATGTTCCCTGCAACATCGTTTGCATTAAATTTGGGTAATACCGAATTTATAAAACCGGGAACAACGGAGGCAAATATGCCTGAAATGAAAACGGTAGCAGTAAAGGTTAATTCTGCCGATAATGGATATGATATTATCTCAGGCACTGATGGTAAATTAACTACACCGCTTGAAAAAGACGATACTATTATTGTTGCAATTCAAGCTAACAATTTTGATCAATTTGTGCAGAATAGTTTTGGTGTACAAGAATTGAGTGTTGCTCTTGTATATGATACAAGATATTTGGAGCCTACTTCAACAACAAATAAGAAGTATATAACAGCGTCAAAAAACTTTTTGGCAAAAGATGAAACAAATTTTATGAATCAAGAGATTGATGGTATGTACATGGTTGATACTTCAACAGCCAAATATGCACAAGATTTGGCATCAGGAGAAACATCAATTTTAGATTCAAACACAAGTAATTTGAAAAAGGCTGTACTTTATGTGACATGCACACCTAACAGTGCAACTGATGTAAATGAACAACTAGGTGTAATTACAGCAGGTCAACTTATTAACTTTGTTGAATTTAAAGTAAAAGAAGTACCTGATGCTGGTTCAAAAGGTGTTGCTATAACAGAATCAAGTAATCTATGTTTGGTAATGCAAAATACTGGTATCTTCAATAAGACATGGGGTGGTATTGACGGTTTACAGGAATACATGAAGATTAATAATTCACTTAATCTATTCCCTGCAGGAGCAGCTAAGAAGACAGGTATTTCTGTTAAATCAGGTACATTTAAGAGTACTCAATATGTAGGTGCAACATTTGATTCAGGTGTTACAATGCAATTCGATTACAACGATGGTTCACACGAAGACCTTGGTACAAGTGATACTGTTACATATAAGTATGGTGCAGCAGGTATTACAGCAGCAGACGATGCAGGCTTGACTGCTATTCCTGCAACACTAACAAGTGATGTAAACGGTAAGCACATATATGCAATCGTTGGTAACTACATATGTGACCTTGGTGCATTAACAGTTAGCGACGTTAAGACTACAAAGGTTGAAGTAGTAAGCGGAGCTCCTACAACTGCTTATGACGGTACAGCAATTAACTTCAAGGATTTGGTTGCTAAAATAACAAAGAATAATGGCGACACAGTTACTGATATTAAATTTACAAACTTTGAAAATGCCAGTAATGGCTTGGCAATTTACAAATCTAATGCTGATGGCGACGTTCTTGCACAAGTAACAGATTCAGACAAATATACTCACGGCGACAACTACTTTGTAGTAGCACTTAAGTCTGATACAACAGTTAAGAGTGCACCATTTAAAGTAACATCAGATTATGATGATATTACAATTTCAGCATCAACAAACAATGCTGCTAAGACATCATACAACAAAGATGATAACTTCGACCCAACAGGTATCGTTGTAAAAGCTAAGAAAGCATCAGAAACAACAGGTGCTGATGTAGCATATGATAACTTTGACAGCAATTACAAAGTTGTAATTGCAACAAGCGAAACAGAAGCTAAGACAGCAACAGCTGTAACAGCAAGCACAAAGATTACAGAAGCTATGCTTGATGGTAATCACAAGGTTTACGTTGTTTACACAAATGCAGGTAGCAATACACAATCTGTAGTTTCAGTTGCTACACTTGGTGCAAAGAAGATTAAGAGTGCAACAATTAGCGGTGGAAAGACAGCTTATACATATGGCGATAAGCTTAAGACAGATGACCTTGAGTTGAATGTTACATATGATGATAACTCAACAGGCAAAATCTCATATGCTGATTTGGCAGCAGCCGGTATTACAGTTAAAATCGGTGAAACATTAGTTGATGCTAATACAGTAATAACTCCTGCCATGAAAGGCAAGACAGTTGACTTTATCTATGACGGTAAAACACTTACTTCATCAGCTAAGATTACTGTAGCTGCAAAGACAGTTTACTACACAGTATCAGACGCAACAATTACAAAGGTATATGATGGCGGATTAACTATTCCTGCAGATCAAACACTACCTACAATTTCAATTAAGGATTCAGCTACAGCATTTGTAGGTACTGACTCATACACAGTTACAGGTACATTTGCATATACAGATAAAAATGTAGGCACAGATAAGAAGATTAAACTAACAACTACACTACCGGAAACAAACGGTAAGTACACATTTGCACCGGATACAGATAAGATTAATGCTGACGGTACACTTAAGACAGCTGCAACAATTACAGCAAAGACTCTTACAGTTAATGCTGATGCTATAAAAGTTCCTGCAGTTAAGGCTAACCCTAATGCTACAGCTGATGTAACTGCTGATAGCTCATTGGTACTAACTAAGGATAATTCATCTATAGTTGAAGGAGATAACGTAACACTTCCATTTACATATAAATATGCAGCTAATGATGTAAAGACACCGGGTACTCCTGATGTAGAAGTTACAGAAAAGGCTCTTACAGGTACAGATGCAGCTAACTATTCATTCACTCCTGCAACAGTAAATGTTAAGGGTAGCGTAACTCAAGACGCTATGTCAGATATCGAAATTTCAGGTCCTACAAAGGTAACATACATATATCCTGAGTTGACACCTGACTTTGGCGGTTTGGTAGTTAATGCAGTATATGGTACAGGTGCTTCAGCAACAAAGGCTCATGTTACAAACTACAAGCTATTGGATAAAGACGGTAACGAATTTGATAAGACTGCAAAGCTTCCTTATGGAGATACAGTAATAACAGTATCATACACAGAAGGCGTAGCAACAAAGACTAAGACAATTACTCTAACAGCAAAGAAAAAACCAATCAAACTTTCAGACATCACATTTGAGGCATCAAAAGCATATGGTGATAATAATGTAAATGCATCAGCAACATTACCAACAGATGCTATTGTAGCTACTGATGCTGATAAGGTTAAGCTAACATTTAAAGCTGAATTTGCTACACCTGAACAAGTTGGTGACGCTCAAAAGGTAACATTCTCAGACTTTAAGTTCGCTAAGGTCGGAGAAGGTGAAGAAGATGTATCAGGCAACTATGTATTGGTTAAAGATGACGGTAAAACAGAAATAGATGCAAATACGACAGTTGAAGGAACAGGTAAGATTACTCAAGGTACACAAGTGGCTCCTGTAGCTCCAACAGTAAGTGTTGACCAAAAGACAAACAACATTGTTGTAGCAGGTCCTTTGGGTGATAATATTGAATACTCAATTAACGGAACAGATTGGCAGACAGGAACAACATTTACAGGTCTTGAAAATGGTAAGGCATATACTGTTTCTGCAAGATATAAGGCTACAGAAACACTTGCAGCATCTCCTGCATCAACAGCAGACGCTACAACATACAAGAACCACCTTGTAGTTTACAAAGTAAATACTTCAACAAGCCCACTTGCTGAAATCTATACAAACGAGACATCAGCAACAAGTGATAACGATATTAATACAAAGATTCTTACAGCTAAGCCAAGCAAGTTCAAGGCATACTTCACAGATCTTGCAGGTAAGACAGCTATTACATATCCATTCACACTTTCAACAGAAACTACACTTTATATGTCTCAAACAGCCGGCGGCGGTGGCGGCGGCGGCGGACGCAGCGTATCAATTAAACTTGATAAGGATACTGTTTCCGGTGTTGTAGGTGATAAGATTAAAGTTACAGCTACTGTAACAGGCTCAACAGCTAAACCAACATGGACATCATCAAATGAAGATGTAGCAACTGTTGACGAAAACGGTAACATCACATTTGTTGGTAAGGGTACAGCAACTGTTAAGGTTAAGGTCAACGGCGTAGTTAAGAATATTCCTGTAACTGTTAAAGAAGCTACAGCAACACCAACACCTGTACCAACAGTTAAGCCGACAGAAGCACCTGTAATCAACACAGAATATACAAAGCCATACGCTTCAGGTTATGATGACGGTTCATTCCTACCAAATAACAACATCACAAGAGGCGAACTTGCAGCTATGATTGCAAGACTAAGCTATGGTGACGATCTACCTGACGGTATGTATCAAGCATCATTCCCTGACGTTGATTCAGACGCTTGGTTCAACAAGTACATCGGTTATCTTGAAGATAAGGATGTATTAAGCGGTTATGAAGACGGTACATTCAGACCTATGGATACAATCACAAGAGGCGAAATCAGTGCAGTTATCGCAAGAGCTCAAAGATATGATTTGATTTCATACAATGGCATCTTTACAGATGTAACTGAAAATGATTGGGCTAAGGATTACATTGAAACTCTTGCTGACAAGAATATCGTTTCAGGTTATGAAGACGGTACATTCGGTCCATATTCACCGCTAACAAGAGCTGAAGCTGTTGCAATTATCAACAGAGTTCTTGTAGAATCAACACCAATCGTAACATTTACTCCTAATGACATTGCAGGTCACTGGGCAGAGGCAGACATTCTTCTTGCAGTAAATGAAAGAATGGTTGGCGCAAATGCAGTAGTTCCTACAGTAAAACCGGAAGAAACAGCAGCTCCCGAAGAAACTGTTGCTCCTGAAACAACAGTAACTCCTGAAGAAACTGTTGCTCCTGAAAAGACAACAGCTCCTGAAGCAACTCCTGCTGCTTAATAAATATCGAATTATAATAAATGCGATAAATAAAGCAATGTAATGACACAGGGCGGTTATCGCCCTGTGTTATTGCATTTCCAATGGCATTGTCCGTATCTTTGGACAATGCTTTCGGAAATGCAATAACAATTAAAATAATAAGCTGTGTAATTGATTTAACTGAAAAGAGGTGTAATAAATGAAAAAAATATCTGCATTTTTGATTATAATGATAGCAATGCTTATGGCAGGTGTATGTGCTCATGCGGCTGAATTTAGTGTAGATACAACGTCGCTTCCTATGGGTGAGGCATATAAGCCGTACTCAGCACAAATAACAATGAGCGGCGGAAGCAATGACGGATATAGTTTTGAATTTATATCGGGTTTTAAACCAACAGGTCTTACTGTCAACGAGGACGGTTCAATAACGGGTACTCCGACAAGTGCCGGATATTATGCTAATATGAATATCCGTATAAGTAATGTAGACGGTACATACAGAGATGTTACATTTAAGATTAATATAAGAGCGAGATCTATCAAGATTAATATAACTGCTCCCAAGAATATTATATATGACGGAAACAGTTATACAGCGACAGTTAAATGTTATGATTTGAACGGTGGCGAACTGACAGACGCTGTACCGATTATAAGATACGGTAAAGATAATCTTTCGTCTGTAACAGATGCCGGAACATATTATATTGATGTTTATGTATCGGGTTGTATCATATCGGAACGTGAGGGTGATACGCATATTCAAATTGAACGTCAAGGTGCGTCAATTTCATTAAGCGGTGACAAAGAATA